>ERZ808267.2-NODE-2-length-240085-cov-15.517464_pt1 | contig 240085 bp, 216 predicted proteins | sample MGYA00521241_ERZ808267 | MGnify/ENA primary metagenome ERZ808267 (study PRJEB31516, sample SAMN03275592) | gut metagenome | biome: mammalia-associated habitat; material: feces | host: Papio cynocephalus | place: Kenya | collected 2012-07-19 ...
CGATTTAGCGAATTATGGGGGCGTCCCAATGGGAGTCGGGTTCATACCCCATAATCTTCACTGCCGTGGCCGCGACGTCGGAAAGTCCGAAAGCACCGTCGGCTATTTGGCAATCATAATTGTAGACGATAAAGGGTACGGGATTGAGAGAGTGGGCGGTACGGACGGAAATGACGCCTTTTTTGTTCTTTTCGAGCATTTCGTCGGCATTGCCGTGGTCTGCGGTTACGATGAGCGCGTAGTCGTGCTTTTTGACGACGGGAAGGAGCCTTGCAAGAGCAAGGTCCACCGCTTCTACGCCGATAATCGTAGCGTCGAGGCTACCCGTGTGTCCGACCATATCTCCGTTGGGATAGTTGCAACGAATGAAACCGTATTGTTCGCTTTCGATTGCCTCGATGACCTTGTCGGTAACCTCTGCGGATTTCATCCACGGACGTTGGTCAAACGAAACTTTATCGGAGGGAACTTCTTCCCACACTTCGAGGTCGTCGCTGAATTTTTCGGAGCGGTTACCGTTCCAGAAATAAGTGACGTGACCGTATTTTTGAGTTTCGGATACGGCATAAGATTTAACACCTTTGTTGACCAAAAACTCGCTCAATGTGTATTTGATTTTGGGCGGTTCGACAAGGAAACGCTTGGGCAAATGCAAATCTCCGTCATATTGGAGCATACCTGCATAAAGCACTTTGGGCATATTGCCTCTGTCAAAGCCGTTGAAGTCGGCATTGTCAAACGCCATAGAAATCTCAATGGCTCTGTCGCCTCTGAAGTTGAACAGAATCACGCTGTCATCGTCGTGCATTGCGCCGACGGGTTTGCCGTCTTTGACGATTACGAACGCAGGCAAATCTTGGTCGATGATTCCGACGTTTTCGTTGCGATAGGTCTCGATTGCTTCCGTTGCGGTCGCAAAGCCTCTGCCCTCTCCGTAAACGTGAGTATAGAAGCCCGCTTTGACCATATCCCAGTTGGCGAAATATCTGTCCATCGTAATTTTCATACGACCGCCGCCGCTTGCGATGCACGCGTCGAACGTATCGTCGTTGAGAGCAGACATTGCGTCCTCGAGTTGGCTGACGTAAGTGAGCGCGCTCGTTGCGGGAACGTCTCTGCCGTCAAGCAAAACGTGAACTCTGACGTGTTTGATTCCGTCGGATTTCGCACCCTTAATCAACGCAATCAGATGCCCGATATTGCTGTGTACGTTGCCGTCGGAAAGCAAGCCTATAAAATGCATTGTGGAAGAATGTTCCACGCAATTATTCTTAAGTTCCTGCCACGCGGACGAATTGAAAATATCTCCGCTTTCGATTGCTTCTTCAACGAGTTTTGCGCCTTGCGAATAGACTTGACCGCAACCGAGGGCGTTGTGTCCCACTTCGCTATTGCCCATATCGTCGTCGCTGGGGAGACCTACGGCCGTTCCGTGTGCCTTGATATAGGTGTTGGGACACTCTTGCAAAAGTTTGTCGAGAGTGGGAGTGTTTGCCATAGAAACAGCGTCGCCAAGCCCCGTTTTAGACTTGCCGACACCGTCCATAACTACCAAAACAAGTTTTTTCATAGTTATCCTTTTAGGCGGTTAGACCGCCGATTTTTGTATTAAATCAATAGTTTACTACTTGAGAGAAATCAACCGCTTTCAACGATGCGCCGCCGATAAGACCGCCGTCGATTTCAGGCATAGACATAAGTTCTTTTACGTTCTTGGGGTTCATGCTTCCGCCGTATTGAATGCGGACGCGATTCTCTGCGCACTTGGGGCAATAAAGCTCCGCCATCGTGTTGCGGATGATTGCGATAGTTTCGTTTGCCACTTCTGCGGTTGCGGTTTTGCCCGTTCCGATTGCCCATACGGGTTCGTAAGCGATGACGACGTTGTCGAGTTCGTCCTTGTCGATGCCTTCGAATGCACCCTTCGTTTGACGAACGAGAACTTCTTCCACTTTGCCGCTCTCTCTTTCTTCAAGCGTTTCGCCCACGCAGATGATGGGTTTGAGACCTGCCGCAAGAGCCGCTTTTGCACGAGCGTTGACGGTTGCGTCGGTTTCGCCGAAGTATTGACGACGCTCGGAGTGACCGATGATGACGTATTCTACGCCGAGTTCAACGAGCATTTTTGCGGAGATTTCGCCTGTGAAAGCACCTTTTTCCGCCCAATGTACGTTCTCTGCGCCAACCTTGATGTTGGTGCCTTTGGTCATCTCGACCGCCGTTGCGAGGTCGGTGTACGGAGTGCAGATAACGACGTCGCATTTCGCGTCTTTTACGAGCGGAGCGAGTTCGGTAATAAGCGCTTTGGTATCAGCGATTGTATTGTTCATTTTCCAGTTGCCTGCGATGATAGGTTTTCTCATAATATACCTCGAAAATTTTTATTTATGGATTTGTTTTGCGAACGATTATGCTTTATCAAAGACGGAGCTTCGAGCCGCAAGGCGGCGAGCAAATCGAGCGCCAAGCTCGACAGATAGTACAAGTGAGCCGACAAGTGTTGTTCTTTTTGTCGGCGAACGAGTGACATAACAAGTGAACGATACTTGTCTATGCGCGTGCCGAGTGTTGCCCCCCGCGGAGCGGTTCCGTGGGTTCCCTCAAGCATTGCGCAGAGGGGGAACGGAATAGGGGAAACACCTGAGGAAGGGGGATAATTGTATTTCATTTATCCCCGTTTAGGTGCTATTAACTTTGACACAGTTATTCGTTAATTCGCACTGTCATTGAGACAAGCGATGCCGGGCAAAACCTTCCCCTCAAGGAACTCCAAAGAAGCTCCGCCACCCGTGGAGATGTGGCTCATCTTGTCGGCGTAGCCGAGTTGTGCGACGGCTGCGGCGGAATCGCCGCCACCGATGATTGTGGTTGCGTCGGTATCTGCCATTGCTTTTGCGACGGCGTTGGTTCCTTGTGCGAGTTGCGGATTTTCAAAAACGCCCATAGGTCCGTTCCAAACAACGGTCTTTGCGTTCTTTACGACGGATGCGAACAACTCTTGAGTCTTGGGACCGATGTCCAGACCTTCTCTGTCGGAAGGAATGTTGAAGCTGTCGTAATATTCGATGTCGACGTGTGCGTCGATGGGGTCGGGGAAACCTGCGCAAGTTGCGGTGTCAACGGGCAAATAAATGGTTTTGCCGAGCGATTTTGCCTTTTCGAGCATATTCTTGCAGTAATCGATTTTTTCGTCGTCGACGAGAGAGAGACCTACGCTGCCGCCTTGTGCTTTGATGAAGGTGTATGCCATACCGCCACCGATGATGAGCGTATCGCACTTGTTGAGAAGATTGTCGATAACGTTGAGTTTGTCTGCGACTTTCGCACCGCCCAAAATCGCGACGAAGGGACGCACGGGATTCTCGATTGCGTTGCCAAGGAACTTAAGTTCCTTCTCGATAAGGAAACCGCTGACTGCAACGGGTGCGAAACCGTATTGAACGATACCTGCGGTCGTTGCGTGAGCGCGGTGTGCGGTACCGAACGCGTCGTTGACGTATATATCACAGAAGTCTGCGAGTTTGCGGCAAAGTTCTTCACTGTTTTTCTCCTCGCCTGCGTCGAAACGAGTGTTTTCCAAAAGCACGATTTCGCCGTCTTTGAGCGCGGCAACTTTGTTATGCGCGTCCTCTCCTACGAGGTCGGTTGCAAACGTAACCTTGCCGGGGAAGATTTGAGCGAGTCTGTCTGCGACGGGTTTAAGAGTGAATTTCTTCGGGTCGTTCTTAAGAGCCTTTGCGATATACTCTGCTTTTGCCGCGGCTTGTTCTTCTACGGGAAGTGCCTCGACCGCTTTCTTTTCTTTTTTGTTGAGTCCAAAACCTTCAGTAAAAATGTTGTGGGGTTTGCCCATATGCGAGCAAAGAATTACCTTTGCGCCGTGGTCGACGAGATATTGAATCGTCGGAAGCGCTCCGTTAATGCGGTTTTCGTCGGTTATTACGCCGTCAACCATAGGAACGTTGAAATCGCAACGCACCAAACACTTTTTGCCCTTGACGTCTACATCGCGGATAGTAAGTTTTGCCATAAAAATTCTCCTTGTTAGAAAAATGTGTACAGATTGATTGCCAAAACGTATCGATTGATAAACTATCAATATATTTTTAGCGATTGATATTATAACACACGGGCGCGAAAAGAGCAAGGAAAATCTACACAAACCGTTCATCGCAACTTATACGCTTAACCTACTTCGCGATTCTATTCGACAAACGTCGATTATTAAACACGAATTGTGTTTTTGCGCAACTATACAATACACATATCGTGTTTTGCAATAATCAAAATCTACTAAAAAACAGCGGTTTCCCGCTGTTTTTACACAAAATTCGATATTTTGACACACTTATCGTGTTTTTCTAAAATTTTGTCAAATGACCTTCGCAAAGCAAATTATCGAAGCCGAGTTGTCTCATTCCCTCGTACACGACGATTGCAACCGAGTTTGAAAGATTCAAAGAGCGAGCTTCTTTTACCATAGGAATGCGAATCGACATATCGTAATTGTCGTGAAGCAATTCCTCGGGAAGCCCTTTCGACTCTCTGCCGAAGAAAAGAAAATCGTTTGCGCCGAATTTTGCTTCGTCGTATCTGAGCCTCGCTTTCGTCGAACAGAAATAGAAATGCGCGCTATCCGAATTCATATCGTTTGCGTTGATATGCCAACTTCCGTCATCGAGGCGATGCACCCTGCCTTTGGCGTGCTTTTCAAAAAACTCGTCAAGATTCTCGTACACGTTGAAATCGGTCAAACTCCAGTAGTCGAGACCTGCGCGCTTCAACGCTTTGTCGCTAATATCGAAACCGATAGGCTTTATCAAATGGACGTGACAACCCGTTGCCGCCGCCGTTCTTACAATGTTCCCCGTGTTTTGCGGAATTTCCGGTTCAACCAATACGATGTTAAACATATTTCACACCTCTCAATCTGCTTGAATGATAGCACTTTTACGAGGACTTTTCAAGCGCGACGGCATTTTAGGCGCAAAAAAAAAGAAGCCCGAAGGCTTCTTCGTTTTTTGTTTGCTCTCAGCGGAAAGCGTAAATCGGAATAAACAGTATCGTCGTCAAAATTATGAGTACCGTAAGGATATACGCCACTTTGCCTCCGACTCCCGGCAATTTTGCATTGTTCCAACCGTACCACGCGCCTGCAAGAGCAAGTACGAGAGTCGTTGCAAGTCCACACCACACGCCTTCGTATTTGTAAGTGCCTTCGGCAACGAGAATAATTGCCACGATACCGAGCAATGCCGCAAGAATGAGCATATAAGTGATTATTTGATTGATTGTGCTTTTAGACGGTTTTTTTGACATATCGCACCTCCGTTTTTTTGTATATATTATATCGCGTTCTTTTGCGATTCGCATTGAGAAATCATAATTTCAATCTAAATTTTTCTTTACAAACGAAAACGCAAGGTTTTGTGCCTTGCGTTTTGATTTTCGTTAAAAATATAAATCCACTATGCCGAATATATCGTCGAGAGACTTTGCCTTGCCTATCTCGACGCGGACTGCTTTTGCGTTTCTTCCGCCTCGAGCGTAATAACACAGTTGCAATTTCATTACGTTAGCCACCGTCGAATCCGCCATAAATTCCCTTAACACCGCAATGTGTTCGGCAATAAGCTCTTTCGTATCGACGCATACCTCTTTCCCGTTCAGTTCTGAAAAAATCTGAGGTCTGCCGAGTGCGCCTCTGCCGAGCATAAATCCGTCCGCTCCCGTAATCTGTCTGACTTTTTCAAGACTTTTAGCGTCAACGATGTCCCCGTTTGCGATGACGGGAATATCGAGCGCGAGTTTCACGTCGCGCGTGACGGTATGGTCGCATTCTCCGCTATAAAACTGTTCTCTGTATCTCGGATGCACGGTAACCGCGTCCGCGCCGCCTTTTTGAGCGGCAAGCGCGCATTCCACCGCAAGCGGTTTGCCCATTTCGATACCCGCGCGCATTTTTACGGTTACGGGACGTTTTGCGCCTTCTTTTACCGCGCGCACGATTTCGGTTATGAGCGTCGGATTTTTCATAAGCGCGCTTCCGTCTCCGTTTCCGAACACTTTTCGCACGGGACAGCCCATATTTATATCGATTATATCGAATTTTTTCAATCTCTCGTCGGCAGCCGCCTTATACATAAATTCGGGGTCGCTCCCGAAAAGTTGCACGGCGCAAGGCGTTTCAATCGGAGTGGTGGCAATCAACTCCTCCGTGCCTTTGTTTTGAAAAACGAGACCTTTTGCGCTGACAAGTTCGGTATATGTAAGACCTGCGCCGTATTTGGCGCACAAATGCCTGAAACCGACTTCGGAAAAGCCCGCAATCGGTGCAAAAACAATGTTGCTATTCAGTTTTACGTTTCCGATAATCAAGGACATTTGTTGTTGATTTTTTTAGCTATCAGTTATCTAATATTAGTTTCGATAACGTGGCTTCGAGCCGTTCCCCATTTTTCCTTACGTCGTTTGTGGAATCTGTGCGTAAGCCGCATTTATCTTTCGTTTAGTCGTTTTTCTCTTTCTTTTTAATCTCGTTCCAGACCGCGTCCATTTCTTCGAGAGTGCAATCTTTCATCTCTTTGCCTTGCGCTTTGATTGCGTCCTCAACAGCCTTAAAACGACGGAAAAATTTGTTGTTTGCCTCGTGCAAAGCCATTTCGGGGTCTATCTTGTAAAAACGCAAAACGTTTACCACCGCAAACAGCAAATCGCCTGCTTCCTCGGCTCTGTGTTCCTTATCGGCGTTTTTAAGTTCGTCGGTTTCTTCCGCCACTTTGTCGTACGCGCAAGAAACGTCATCCCAGTCAAAGCCGACTTTTTTGGCTTTTTTCTGTAATTTTTCGGCGTAAAGTAAACTCGGCAAATTCTTCGGAATACGGTCCATCTCGTCGGATGCCGAAGTATACTTCTTTTCTTTTTTCTTTGCTTCTTCCCAGAACACGAGTGCCTCGTCGGCGTTATTCGCGTGATTTGCGCCGAAGATATGCGTATGTCTGTCGATAAGTTTTCTGCAAAGTCCCGAAATCATATCGATATAATCGAATTCGCCGTTCTTTTGCGCAATCTCGGCGTGGAAAACGGCTTGCATAAGTATATCTCCGCATTCTTCTTTCATCATCTCGGCATTTTTGAGGTCTATTGCCTCGACAAGCTCGTACGCCTCCTCGATGAGATTGATTCGTATGCTCTCGTGAGTTTGCGCTCTGTCCCACTCGCAACCGTCGTCGGCGCGTAGTCTGTGCATTATCTGCTCGAGGTCGGAAAAATCGAAACGTTTGCATTCGATAAGCGGAACGGAATCTATCATCAGCACGTCAAAATCGTCAGGCAAAGTCGAAACGCTTGACTTTACGTCCTTACCGTCAACCTCAACGGTTACGTCCACGTCTCCGTATGCGTCGAAAAGTTTTGCTTTTACGGCGGCAACGTCATCGGGTTTTACGCCGTCGACCACAAGCGCAATTCGCTTATTGAAAAAAGCCGTAGACAAAAAATCCGCGACTATGTAACGCTGATATGAAGATTTCAAAATCTCGTCAAGTTTCATTATTATACTCCCAGAACCGAATAACCCTATGCAACGCTCGCAGCACGCGTTTGAGCGGAAGATAAGGAATATCGTTTTTATCTATCAGTCCGAAAAGGAACACGCACCACACATACACGAGCGCGCAAACCGATGCGCCCACGATAAGCGAAATCAAATCGTTGCTTATAAGCGTGGTTGCCATTCCCGACAATCCCATTATAACACCCGAAAGCAGATTTAAGCCAACGTTTTTTTCAAGATGCATACCGCAAGTTTTGAAATATGCCGCGTTGACACCCAAAAGCCCCACCGCGCTCATTGCCAAAGAAGCAATCGCGGAGCCGTTTATTCCGATAAATCTCGTAAGCACGAGCGACAGCACCACTTTGGTGCAAATCGCACAAACGAGACTTAATACTGCGTATTTTGTCTTATCAAGTGCCTGTAGAAGCGAAATATAAATTTGCATAACTGCCGTCAACACCACGTTTGCCGCGGTAATTCTAAGCAAATTTACGGCAACCGTTGTATTTTCAACGGACAACGACGGATATATCAATCCCACGATATTTCTTGCAAAAATCGCAATAAAAAACGCAAACGGAATGCCGAGAAGATATGCGAGTTTGACGCAAAGCCGGCTTTTTAGCATAACCGAGTCTATATCCATACGCACTCTCGACGTCGAAACCGAAGGCACGATTGCCACGGCAAGCGACATAATGGCGACTATAGGCATATTTATCAACGAATTTACGGGACCGGACAATATGCCGTATCTTGCGGTCGCAACCGCTTGCGAGTGTCCGAAAAGTTTGAGCATATTTACGATTATAACGCTGTCGAAAAAGTTTGACAGCGGCATAAGCACGGCAACGAGAGCTATCGGAAATGCGATGCGGAACATCGCGCGTGACTCCTCCGCCGTGACTTTGAGTTTTTCTTTTTGCTCTTTTCTGCCTCTGACGACAAACGTTATCGCCATATAAATTACCGTTGCCAATTCGCTTATCGTAACGCCCAAAAGCGCGCCTGCAACGCCGTAAACGAGACCTCTTTTTATAAGCGCAACCGAAAGTCCGATGCCTGCCGCAAGTTTTACGGCTTGCTCGACGACGTTGGAAACAGCCGTGGGCAACATATACATTTGCCCTTGAAACCAGCCTCTGAACCCCGATATTATCCCGACGAAAATTATCGACGGCGCGATTATCATAAATCCGAAATAAGTATTTTTATTCCCTTGCCAACTCGCAAGCGGTTTTGCGAGGCAGAAAATCAAAAGCGAACAAAGCGCACCCATTGCGCACAATACGAGCATTGCCGCCGCAAGATACTTTCTCGACGGTTGACCGAGCGCGCGTTTTTCCGCGACTATGCGAGAAAGAGCGGTAGGAATACCCGCCGTCGCAAGCACCATAAACAGAGCGTACACGGGAAAAACGAGTTGATACATTCCCATACCTTCCGCGCCGAGTATGTTGGTTAGCGGAACGCGATAAAGCGCGCCGAGCATCTTTGCAATCACGCTGCCGATTGCAAGCACGGCGGCTCCTGACGTAATACGCTTTTTCAGCGTTTTTTGCGCTCCTTCGTCGGAGAGATTTTCATTTGATATTAAACGTTTACGCAAGGCTCGCCTCAATCAATCCCACGCAAAAACCCTGATACGCTCTCGCCACGTCGCTCGGCAATCCGTCCAGCATCATAATGCACGCTCCTGCCAAATCCCCCGCAACGACGACGGGCTGAACCACCAAAAACGAGCAAGCGCAATCCCTGTCCTCAAAGACGTGATTTAATTCTTCCCCGTGTATGATTTCCGTTTTTCTTTGTCTTATCAGCGAGCAGAAAGAATCGGTAAGTCTTGCGTTTTCGTAAACCTTTTTGTTTTTGCCCTCGGCAACCACAACCCCGTTCGCACTCACAAAAAGCACGTCGGCTTCGGCGGCTTTGCTCAATTCTTTCGCAACGGATTTCGCAAGCGGAAGCACGCTTTGAAAACCGCTGTAACGTCTGAGCGTAAGTGCCTCTCCGTTTGACGATATTTCCATCTCGTCCCCCACTTGAAGTCGCATCGTTTTGCGCATTTCCTTGGGTATGACTATTCGTCCGAGTTCATCTATTCTTCTCACAATTCCTGATGCCATACTGCCTCCGTTTGTTGTAGTATTTTCCAAACGGTCGCTTATATTCGCATAAGAAAATTTTTACGTCAATATACAAAAAACGCACGATTACCGTGCGTTTTCGACAATATAAAAAGCGTTTTGTGCGATATGCGTCAAATATAGAATTGCTTCGGCTTTTTGTTCTCGACCACTCTTTCAAGCACGAAAGACGTAAAATCCGTTTCTTCTATAAAGTCGCGCGGAATGTATTTCACTCTGTTGAATTTCTCAAAATGTTTGAAGTGCGAAGGCAACGATATAGGCGTTGCTATATCGAGTTTATACGCCATTTCCTGCAACATTTTTTGATAGTTGGACGGTGTGAGCGCAAGCTCGCTCTCATAAATAACGTCCCGTTTGATTTTGTCGGATTGCATAACTTTTGCCCAAATTTTCATCTGTATTCCTCAACTATTTCTCCGAAATATAACGTGTGCAAATCTCCGTACGGATACCACTTTTCGACAGAGGAAATATCTGCTCCGTCCATCGGAATCTTGCATATAACTTTGCATTCGAGATACTTGTCGCAACCGCCCACGAGCGTTGCGTCTATGCTTTTCGCTTTTCTTTTTTCAAGTCCGCATTCCGCCCATTTATCATACTCGCGCCCGCTTTTACTTCCGCAAAATTTTATTGCGTCAAGCATATCGAAAGGACGAGGTATACACACCGCAAAACTGCCCGAACGGTCGATGCATTCTTTGGTGTAACGACTTTCGCGCACGGGTGCGACGAAAACGCGCTTGCCCCACATCACGCCCACAAGCCCCCAACTTGCGACCATCACGTTGTCTTGCGAGCATAAGAATGCACCCGACTTAAACGCCGTATCCAAACAACTCAAATCGTCAAATCTGTTCATACACGCTCCTTGCAAAATTTATTATATGCGTTGTCGCAAATTAAAGTCAAATGCGTTTGCGTTTTGCTTTTTAATATGATAACATATCTTCGATGGTGTCGGCAATACCCATCAATAAAAAAAACCGAGGTGTATTTTGAAAAAGTCACTTGTTTTCGTGGCAAGGGCAGGCATTATTGCCGCCTTGTATTTTGCCCTCTCCGTAGCTCTTTCGGCAATATCTTTCGGTCCGATACAGTTTCGCATATCGGAAATTTTGGTTTTGCTTCCGCTGATATTCCCCGAAGCAATCGTAGGGCTTACCGTCGGATGTTTCTTTACCAACTTCTTCTTTTCTCCGTTCGGAGTTTTCGATATGGTACTCGGGACTCTCGCAACGCTTTTGGGTGCTTTGGGAACGTATTTTCTCCGTCGCAAGCCGTTGCTGTCCACTCTGCCGCCGATAATTGCCAACACGTTGCTTGTTCCGTTGATATTCGTTCTCAACGACGCTTCGTCGATATACTATATTTCGATGTTCGAGATTCTCGCATCGCAGATTATAACTTGCCTCGTTTTGGGCTTGCCGTTTACTTTCGCGCTCAAAAAAGCGATGATTGCTGCGCATATTCCGCTTCCTCATTCGTCAAAATTCGACACTCAACCTTACAGACGAATTATAGGCAGAGACGAGGACGATGACGACGAGGAATAACCGATAGGGGTCGCGCGCGTGCAAGACACTATATATTGAATTATAACAAATTCGGCGTTTTTTCGCTTTTGCCTTGAAAGTTTTTGTGATAATATAAAACTCCGCATAAAAAGAGGTAACAAAAGTGAGTTTTGCAAAATTTTCAAGCGATTTTTTGATGGATACGTTTACGCTCGTAGACAATTTGTTTATCAACGAGCATTTGCCCTATTGCGACGAAAAACAAATCAAAGTATACCTTTACGGTTTGTATCTTTGCTCCAACCCGAGCAAAACCAACACCGTCGAGGAACTTTGCGCGCGTCTTGATATGACGGAAAGCGAAATCGTTGCGGCATACGGTTATTTTGAAGATATGGGGCTTGTGCAAATCGTATCCAAACAACCGCTCGAAGTTCAGTATCTCAGCCTCAAACGCTCTATGCAAACTCCCAAAAAGTACAAGAGCGAAAAGTGGAACGATTTCAACGCGCACCTGCAACAACTGTTCCCCGAGCGTATGCTCACGCCCAACGAATACAACGAGTACTATATGTTCCTTGACGAAAGCAAGCTCGAGCAAGACGCAATGCTTATGATTGTGCAGTACTGCATCAATCTAAAAGGAATGAGCGTCAGATACCCGTATATATTGACCGTCGCTCGCAACTGGGTTGCGGACGGAGTGCGCACGGTAAGCGACGTAGAGGACAAACTCAACGAATACGACAAACAGTCCGAGCAAATGCAGAAAGTGCTTGTCGCACTCAACCGCAAAGGCGGAGCCGACCTCGAGGAAAAACAAATGCTCCTCAAATGGACGAGAAGTTGGGGATACGAGCTTGACGCGATTCTCACGGCGGCAAAAACCGTAAAAGGCACAAAAAACTTCAAAAAACTCGACCAAAAACTCGACGAGTTTTACAGAATGTCGATATTCACAGCCGAAGAAATGCTCGATTATCAGGCGCACAGAGAACACCTCAAAGACATCGCTGTCGGCGTAAATAAAAACCTCGGCGTCTACTACGAATCGTTCGACCACGAAATCGAAGTGTACATAGTGCCGTGGACGGCAAAAGGCTTTGACGACGAAGCGTTGAAAAAGATTGCGCATCATTGCTTTATAAGCAACGTCCGCACTCTCGACGGTATGAATACCGTGGTGGAAAAGTTTTACAAGCAAGGTCTCTTGACTTCGCAAAGCATAGACGAGTATCTGCTTGCTCAAATCGAGCTTGACGCAAAAATCAAAAAGATTATCGAAAAGACGGGACGCACTCGCTCCGTTACGGGTACCGACAGAGAGTATTACCGCACTTGGAGCGTAACGTGGGGATTTACCGACGACGTCATTTTGTACGCGTCCGAACAGGCCGTGGGCAAAACCTACCCCACTCCGTTTATCAACCAGTTGCTGTCCTCCTACAAAGCCAACGGAATTACGAGCGTGGAACAAGCCAAAAAGTTTACGCCTCTGTCTGCGGCGCAAAACAAGCCTCGCGAAAAAGACTTTGACGAACGCAGTTATTCGCAGGAAGAATTGCAGTCGGTAATCACGAGCATAGACAGTCTCAAAGACATAGAGTGGTAAATATGAAAAACAGAGCCTTAAACAAGACGCTTACCGAGCGCAGAGAAAAAATAGAAGCCGCAAAACGCAAAGCCGCTCTTACGGCTCAAAAGGCGTTTGCCGTTCCCGAAATATCCGACGCCAACAAAGCGTATACAAACGCAATGTTCGACGCTATGACAAGCGGTAGCGACGATACTCAAAAGGTGCAAAACGCACGTTTAACGTATCAAAACGCGCTCAAAAAATACGGTTTTGACGAAAAAGACTTTCAACATAAACCGATTTGTCCTATATGCGGCGATAGCGGAACGCACAACGGGAAGATGTGCAAATGCGTCTTTGACGACTATATCGAAAACTTAAAGACCGAATGCGAGTTGGACAAAAAAGCCCCGTTCTCTTTTGCGGACTGCAACCTCGCAAACGTCAAGGACGAAAAAGAGAGAGCAAATCTTGCTATGCTCTACGAACAGATGCAGAAATACGTTGCAAAGTTCCCCGACGTAAGAAATATCAATCTTCTTTTTACGGGCGGCGTAGGCACGGGCAAGACTTGCCTTGCGAGCGCAATCGCACGAGGCGTTGTCGAAAAAGGATATAGCGCAAAAATTATGAGCGCGTATGAGTTCAATTCGCTTATGCTTACCACTCATACCTCCCCCATTGCCGAGCGCAATTCCCTTATGCACGACGTGCTGACCGCAGACCTACTCGTAATCGACGACCTCGGCACCGAGCCTATGCTGAAACGAGTAACCGTAGAATATCTGTTGCTGGTCGTAGAAGAAAGACAATCCAAAGGATTGGCAACGATAATCACGACAAATCTCGATATGGAAAGATTGCTTGCAAGATACGGAGAACGCATATATTCCCGACTCTGCCACAAGCAACATTCTATGATAATCAAGTTCGAAGGCAAAGATTTGCGCCTCGCTAATTAACGGTCGCAAAGCGTAAAACATACGATAAAAACGATATGAAAAACCTCGCAATTTGCGAGGTTTTTTGTTAGTTAAAACAATTTATGCGCTACGTTTTATCCCACGAATCCCGCGCCGCCGATGTCTCCTCCGTCATCTCCGTTATCGTCGTCGTTATCTCCGTTATCGTTTTGCGATTCGTTGGATTGAGAAGATTCGATTGCGTTTTCTTCCGCTTCGTAACTTTCCGCCAAAATCTCGTCAAACGATTCGCCTTGGATAGGGGCTTCGACTTCGTCGAACACCTGACCGTCGGCGTCGTTGTCGATGTTGTCTGCGGCGTTTTGTTGCGCTCTGCGCTCGGCAAGTTCTTCTCGCATCTGTTTCTTTGTCTTTTCGTCAATCTTATAGAAGAACATCAACAGCGAGCTTGCAAGCATACAAAGCCCCGGCAACAAGAAGTATACGAGCCACGTCTTGTTTTGCATATCGTATGTAACGTAATTTGCAATCGAATTGAGGTTTTCTACGCTTCCCTGCACGCCCACGGACGCCGCTTCGGCATAAGACGCGGCGTTGTAGCCTATCATACCTACGAACAAAATACCGAGCGAAACGGAGAGTGCGTTGGAAAGTTTGTTGGACATAGAAAGGATAGCAAATTGCGTGCCTTCCGTGCGCTTTCCAGTTTTCCATTCCTGATAATCTACGATGTCGGCAGTCATAACCATAGGCAAGTAGCCGTTGGGACCGTAAGCAAAGCCGAGCAGGAATTGATAAATCCAGATTGCCCAGATGCTTCTTGCAAAGCTCTTGTCGGGACTCAAAGCATACGCCAGAGTCGAAACCAAAGTGACTATAAAGCCGTAGAATCCTGCAATGATAAAGTATCTCTTTTCTCCGAGTTTCTTGTTGATAATCGGGTTTAAGACGATTGTAACCATACTCGAAATCGCAGACGTGATACCTATTGCCCAACTGCACGCGTCTCCGTAAAGAGTACCCATACCGATAAAGGACAAGTCTATGCCGTCGCGAATGAGAATACACGTTGCCTGCACCGCAATGCCGAGGCCTATATTTCTGCCGAAGCCGAGAATGTACGTTCCGAAAACGATAAGCAACATTTTGTTGTTTTTGAGTTCTCTGAACATCTCTTTGAAACTCATTCCTGCCGCAACGTTGGATTTTACCACTTCTTTGCACTTGAAGTACATAAGGAGTTGGAAAATAAGCCCGAGACCTGCCATAATGCCTGCGGTAATAAGGTATTCTTCCTTGCGCACCGCGCCGCCCGAGCCTGTGAGTATACATACGAAACTGATAAATACGCCGGGAGCGGCAAGCGCAATCGATTTGAGAGTGTTGCCGAGACCTGCCGCATTGTTGACTTCGTCAGCATTCTTGGAAATGAGCGAAAGCATACCTTGCGACGGAATATCCGCAAGCGTCATACTTATGTTCCACAACACGACGATGAAAACGATATAAATGTACTTTCCTACCGTGCCTCCGACCGAGTCGGGAAAATTGAATCCCGCAAACGAGAACATCGTAAGAACGGCAAGAGGAAACGCGGAAATAAGTATCCACGGACGCATTTTGCCCGCTTTGAAATTGGCTCTGTCAATGAGATTGCCGATTACGAAGTCTGCAATAATCGAAATGAATTTTGCGGCAAGAATAATGCCTGCAACCGCCATCAAATCTGCGCGAAGAATTTTGTTGAAAAACTCTGCCTGATAACTGTTTATCAATCCGATGCCGAGGTTGATACCCATAAGTCCGAGTGCGTAAATCCACATATTTGCGTTGAGCGCACCCTTTTTCTTTTGCTTTGCTTCTACCAAATCTGACATATTTTCCCCTCTGCGCATTCGCGCAATATAAATATGAATATATTTTACATTATATGCTTATACTTTTCAATACCGAATTTTACATTTGTCCGAAAAATCAAAAAAATAGGAAGCATATTGAAACATAACATTGACTTAAACGCGGTTATACAATAAAATATATTCTATGAAAAACAAAAATTCAAATCTTCAAAAAGCACTTACCAGACAACTTATCGTCGCGATTTTGCTGACAATAGGTTTGCCGGCAGGTATAGTCCTTATAATCGTTGGCGCCGTCAATAAAGAATCCGGCGCACTATATCAAGCGATGCTCGGCGTGGGCATTGCGTTTGCGGTGTTGGGCTTTTACGGCTCTCCTATGGCGTGGGTAAAATACGGTCCGCAAAAAAGATACGCCAGAATTATCGACGCGATAAAACGCGAAGGTTTCAGAGACGTCAACGACATCGCAAGACACCTCTCTATGCAACCTGCCGACGTTCAAAGCGCGGTGCAAGTGTGCATCGAAAAGCAGTATTTGACGGACTATACCATAGACGATACAAAAATCGTCCCCCTCAACAATCGTCCCGACGATTTGGGTATGTACACCGTCGAATGTCCGTATTGCGGCGGAATCACTCAAACAAGCAACAACTTGCAAGTAAAATGCGAATACTGCGGACGAATGATTGACGTGGAAAGAAAATAACGCGTCTTACGAATCGAGGACTGCGTAGGCAGTCCTTTTTCATATCGTTTTGCAAAATATAACACAAAAAAAACGCACCCGAAAGTGCGTTTTTATTGTTATTTCGATAATATTTCGTTTCAGTCTTTTTCCGCCTTGTTGCCGTATGCGAGTTTCAATCTCTCGGAACCCGACAAAATGACCTTGCGGATACGAATATTCTTGGGCGTGACTTCGAGCATTTCGTCATCGTTAAGAAACTCGATTGCTTCTTCGAGGCTGAACTTGCGCGGTGTGTTAAGGCGCAACGCTTCGTCCGAACCTGCCGCACGCATATTTGTAACGTGTTTGCGCTTGCAAACGTTGACTCTTATATCCTCGTTCTTTGGAGACATACCCACAACCATTCCCTCGTAAACTTGCGTTTGCGGGTCGATGAACAACACGCCTCTGTCTTGCGCGTTGAAAAGTCCGTACGTTGCCGCTTCGCCCGTTTCGAACGCAACGAGCGAACCCGTGAATCTGCGAGGAATGGGTCCTTTGTAAGGCGCATATCCAGCAAAGAGTTGGTTCATAACGCCTTCGCCTTTGGTGTCCGTCAAAAACTCGTTCTTAAATCCGAAAAGTCCTCTTGCAGGCACTTTGAATTCCATACGGATTCTGCTGCCCGACGGAGTCATCGTAACGAGTTCGCCTTTTCTGACGCCCATACGCTCCATAACCGAACCTACACAGTCCGCAGGAACGTCGATAAAGAGTTGCTCCATAGGCTCGCACTTTACGCCGTCAATGGTCTTAAAAATGACCTTAGGAGTGCTTACGCCGAATTCATAACCCTCTCTGCGCATAGTCTCGATGAGGATTGAAAGGTGCATTTCGCCTCTGCCGCACACCTTGAACGTATCTGCGCTTTCGGTCTGATACACTCTGAGCGACACGTCTTTGAGAAGCTCCTTGAAAAGTCTGTCTCTCAAGTGACGAGAAGTGACGAATTTGCCTTCTTTTCCCGCAAACGGACTGTCGTTGACGCAGAAGTTCATTTCAATCGTCGGTTCGCCGATTTTCACAAACGGCACAGGCTCGATTTTGGACGGAGAGCATATCGTGTTGCCGATAGTGATATTCTCGATACCGCTGAAGCACACTATGTCGCCGACCATTGCGTTTTCGACGGGAACTCTCTTTAACCCTTCGATTTGGAAAAGATTGACGATTTTGCTCTTATACGGAGAGATGCCGCTGTGATAGTCGCACACCACGACTTCCTTTGCCATATCCACTTTGCCTCTTTCGATTCTGCCGATGCCGATACGTCCGACGTAGTCGTTGTAATCGATTGCGGATACGAGAAGTTGCAATTCTCCGTTTTCGTCTCCTTCGGGAGCGGGAATATAATCGATAATCGTATCGAAAAGCGGCTTGAGGTCTTTACCGGGAACGTTGTAATCGCGAGTGGCAGTCGCTTGCTTGCCGCTGCAATACAAAATCGGGCTTTGGAGTTGTTCGTCGCTTGCGTCGAGGTCAAGCAAAAGCTCAAGCACTTCGTCGCCGACTTCGGAAAGTCTTGCGTCGGGTTTGTCGATTTTGTTGACTACGATAATGATTTTGAGTCCCAAAGCCAACGCCTTTTCCACGACGAAACGCGTTTGCGGCATAGGTCCTTCCTGTGCGTCAACGAGCAAAACGACGCCGTTGACCATTTTCAGCACGCGTTCGACCTCTCCCGAGAAGTCTGCGTGTCCGGGAGTGTCGATGATATTGATTTTGGTGCCGTTGTAGTGTATGGACGTATTCTTTGCAAGAATCGTAATGCCTCTTTCTCTTTCGAGGTCGCCCGAGTCCATAACGCAAGTGGCAACTTGTTGATTCTCTCTAAAAGTACCCGATTGTTTGAGCATACCGTCCACGAGCGTGGTTTTGCCGTGGTCGACGTGCGCAATAATCGCTATGTTTCTCAAATCGTTTCTTACCATAATCGAACCTTCTTCGACGGATTGTCGTGCGTATATCGTTTATAACGCAATTTACGTCTTATAAAACTTTGATATATTAACACACTTTTTATACGCTTGGCAAATCGTTAAGGGGTATGCGCAAAAAAATTTGCATTTATTTTGCAACGCAATGCCTCTCAAAACGTTGATAAAAACTATCGTTGTGATATAATAACGATTGCACGAAAGGAGTTACGGATGAAAAGTCTTACCGAATTGTATAAAATTGGACGCGGACCGTCGAGTTCACACACTATGGGACCCGAAAAAGCCGCAAAATTGTTTGCGGAGCGCAATAAGAGCGCAATATCTTTCAAAGCCATTCTTTACGGTTCTTTGGCAAAAACGGGCAAAGGACACGGCACCGACGTCGTTCTCAAAAAGACTTTTACAAAACCCGTAGACGTCGTTTTCGACTTTGAAAACACACACCTTCCGCACCCCAACACGATGGATTTGTTCGCAATGGACATAAACGGCAAAATTATGGATTCGTGGCGCGTATACAGCGTAGGCGGCGGAGCTATCGAAGTGGAAGGCGAAAGTTCGATAGAACCCAAAGACGTCTATCCCCACCACACTTTCGAGCAAATCAGAGCGTACTGCGACCAAGAGGAAATCTCTCTGCCGCAATACGTCGTGCGCTTCGAGGGAGAAGAAATTCGCTCCTATCTCGCAGAGATTTGGGAGACGATGAAAAACGCAATCAAGCAAGGACTCAAAGCAAGCGGAGTTCTCCCCGGCGGTCTCAATACCGAACGCAGAGCCAAGATTCTTTACCAACAACGCCATATCGACGAAACGCCGCAGACAAAAGAGAATCGTCTCGTATGCGCATACGCATTTGCAGTCAGCGAGCAAAACGCCGCAGGAGAAATCATTGCAACCGCGCCCACTTGCGGTTCGTGCGGTATACTGCCTGCCGTCCTTCGCTACGAGCAGGAGACGCACTCTTTTACCAACGACGACATAATCGACGCGCTCTGCACCGCGGGAATTATCGGCAATATCGTCAAAACCAACGCTTCGATAAGCGGAGCGGAATGCGGTTGCCAAGCGGAATGCGGCACTGCGTGTTCGATGGCGGCGGCGGCACTTGCGCAACTTTTCGGAATGGATTTTGACCAAATCGAATATTCTGCCGAGGTTGCTATGGAACATCATCTCGGTCTCACTTGCGACCCCGTGGACGGACTCGTACAAATTCCTTGCATAGAACGCAACGCGGTTGCCGCTATGAGAGCAATCAACGCCGTATCTCTTGCAAACTTCCTTACGAACTCTCGTCAAATATCCTTTGACGCGGTCGTCGAAACGATGTACCAGACGGGCAAGGACATCAACGTGCGCTACAGAGAAACTTCGGGCGGCGGTCTTGCAAAAAGCTATCGTCATTCTCGTCTGCGCCATACGAAACGAACAAAGAAAAAATAATCCGAAAACGACAAAACGCTGTTGAAAAACAGCGTTTTTTTATATGTTTTTCGTGCAAAAATCGCAGTATTTTTATGCCGTTTCGGCAACGATTTTACGCCGTTTACAAACGAAATTCACAGCACCGCTTGCATTATATACAAACCTGCCAAAGTCGCAAACAACGTCGGAAGCGCAACGACGCATCCGTGTTTTGCAAAATCCAAAAACGAAAACTTTACGTCGAGAGACTTCAAAAGCCCCGTAAACATAATTCCTGCCAGCGCGCCTATCGGCGTGAGAAAAGCACCTATGTTAGAGCCGACTATGGAGGCATACACCGCAAACGGAGACGCACCCGCCGTTATTGCCGAATACAATACGCTCATCGGAATGTTGTTGATGAGATTTGCGACGAGCGTTGACGATACGCCGTAGGTAAGCACGTCGAAGTTATCGTCCGCTTTCTCGAACACGGCGGCAATCTTGTCCGCGATTCCGTTTTGTTTGAGCGCAAGAACTATGACGAACATCGAAATAACGAACGGTATCAACTCGTACGGAAGTCTCGCAAACGTTCTGCCGAGTTCTACGGGCTTATCCTTTTTAACTGCGCAAATAATCAGACAACCGATTACGAGAATTACAAACGCAAGCACCGCAAACGCCCACATCTCGACGCCTATATAATCGGAAACAATCAACAGCACGAGACAGCACGCAAGCACGCAAACGCCTAATATCGCGAGAGGCTTTTTCTCTATTACGGATTGCTCGAAGTCGCACTCGGGCATCTCCTCTTTAAGTTTGTTTCTGAACAAAAGATATAACACTCCGAGTGCCGTCAAACCGCCCATAATCGTCGGCAAAGCCATCACTTCGAAATACTTTCCGAAAGTCAATCCGAAGTTTTCCGCAAGGTAAATATTTGTGGGATTACCTATAATAAAAATCATCGAAAACGTGTTTGCCGCAACGAACTCCGAGACGAGATACGGCAACGGCGAAATCTTTGCGTTTTTGCAGAAATAGCAGATAAACGGCGTAAACGTGAGGATGATTATATCGTTTGAGGTAAAAACGGTCAAAATCGACACTATCGCAAACAGTATAAAAAACAGTTTTTTCTGACTGTGTCCCGCAAGTTTTGCAGACTTCGTCGCGAGGTATCCGAAAACGCCGACTTCGTCCAAAAATACGGATATTGCGGTCATTCCGAAAAACAGCAAAAGTATCTTTACGGGGTTTACGCTCGTGCGCCCTTCGAACATAGAAAGCATATCCCCCGCAAGCCCCGTCAACGCGTATTTTAAGGGCAACGCTCCTACGCACAAGAGTATAATCGCGCACAACAAAGCAGGCACCCAAAACACGGCTACCCTCTTGCCCTTTACGTTTATCTCGGGCAAAAACACGATGGAAGCAATCGTTCCCGCGACCGCCACCGCTCCAAGCACAATCGACGCAATCATCTTCGGTATCTCTTTGTTTCAAAGTTGCGAGGACAAATCGCTTTGTCCACCCGATTGCCGATTATAAACTTCCAAAAAGAAAAACACAACCGTTACGACGTCATTTTGCAGAATACCCTATCGAAACGAATTCAAACTTCCGAACGATAAAAAAGACAGCCGTCAAACGACGACTGCCTCGTTATTGCCATAAGCAATTTTTACAAGTTTGAGATAACGCCTATAAATATCGGCAGATTGTCCGCGTCGAGGAGCATAAACACAAACGGCCTGTCGAGAATAACTCTCGGCGTTTCGTACGGCATAGCGGTTGCGGTATCGACTCCCACTTTAGTTACCGCGCTCGCTTTGGTTTTCGCCTCGTTTACGGTTATATGCGTTTTGTGAAAAACACTGCTTATAAACAGATTTTCGTTGGTTTTTGTCTTTCCCAAGGCGGAAAAATCCGCAATATCTTTATCGAACGCGTCTATAAGACCGAGTTTTACAAGAGGCTCTATCAATTCGCATTCGTACTCGAAATCGAATTTCGGAATACCTATATCGACAGGGGCGTTTTTTACGCTTGCAAGCATTTTCGTCAACGTTTCTCCCGTCAGGCCCGCTACAAAATCGGCAATGTTTACGTCCTCGTTCGGCAAAACGCCGACAAACTTGAAATCTTGATTCGCATACGGCTTGATAAAGCCTTTTGCGTCCGCAACTTCGATATACGATTCTTCTCTTGCGTACATCATCGATACGGTGGAATTTCCGTTAGTGCCTTTGAACGTTCTGTCTCTGATGTCGTCCGCTTCAAACTTTTCTTTCCACTCGGACTCGAAATCGAGCGCGTTAATCAACAACATCAAAGTCTCGGGAGTGATTTCTTCGATAATGCCGTCTATTCCGCCTCTCGTGTTGTTATATACCCAGTTGTTTATGTCTTGCACGGCTTTTTCGCCAAAATCGGATGAATAAGCCTGCGCTTCGTAATAGTTTTTGACGATGTCCAAAAAGCCTTCGTCTACGCTAATCTCGCCGCTTTTGCTCCACACGGAATTTGCGACGTGCAATTCTTCGATTGCGCCGCTCTTTGACATAAGCGTGGCAAAATACGCGTTTAGTTCGTCGATACTCACTCCAAACAGAGTCTCGAATTCCGCTTTGGTATTCCCTTGCGCGCCGTTAGAAACCATACCGAGCGCGGCAGATATTGACAACGGAGATACGCAAAGGTTGTTTCCGTCATAAAGATTTGCTGCGATTTTGGCGGTCAAACCATTATAAACGCCCTTAAAAGCGTCGTCCGTCGCTCTGCCCTCGATAGTACGGGACTGCACGTTTGCGGTCAGATTGACAGCTGAAATCGGTTTTTCCTTAAAATTCTCCTCCTTGTTGCAAGCGCAAAGCGCAACCAAGCAGGCAACAATCAAAAGTGCGATAACGCAATACTTTTTTTTCATAACGTATCCTCCTTATTGTCTTTATATATACAGCATATCATCGATTTGCCGCTTTTACAACCTTTATTTTGCGCCGAACTTTTTATCGCGTTTTATGCAATATACGCCACACATAAAAAACGGCTACCTAAAAGATAACCGCTTTTCTCTATTTTTATGCTCCGCACTCAAAATCGGTTTTTGAATTTTCGGAATCTGTTTGCGTGAACTCCGTTTTGAAACAATACGAATTTTGCCGTTATGTCCTCGATATAACGTCTAATAACGTTCTCTGTCAAAGCAAACTTTTTTCATATATACAAACTTCGTTACCTTTGGAATTAACAAACGGCGTTCCGACCTTTTCAAAACCGAGTGAAGTATGCAATGCAATACTTGCGACGTTGTCAAGTCTTATTTGTTGAGAAATCGTATAGCACCCCAACTCTTTTGCAATATCGAAAGCCATAGTCATTGCGGCTTTTGCAAAACCTTTTTCCCTATATTCGGGAAAAACCACAGGACCTATATGTAACGTTTTTTCTTTGAGTCGATATAACGACAGCATTCCTACGATTACGCCGTCGTCAACTATGGCAAGCATATCGAAGTATTTGCCGTCATATTGCTTTGTGTTCCACGAGCAAATCATATCCTCAATTTGCTCGATTTGCAAATCGCGATATATTTTCTCCGATAAAATCAAAGCGTCTTGTTTTTCAAAGTTTCTTAATTGCATACCTATTCTTTACAATACGGTTTCGCATAGAAACAGCCGTCTTTTGACGGCTGTTCCTTAACTTAGTTTTTTGCAAAAATCCTATTAGTTTCTCGGATTCTTGATGTTTGCTTGTGCTGCCTCTTTTTGCGATACGGTTTTCAACCGTGTCGCACAGCCTTGCGGCTCTTTCATCGCTGCACAAGCACATCAAAGCGGTTACCTTTCGGCAACCGCTTTCGTTTTAGTTTTTTGCAAAAACCCTATTAGCTGCGCGGATTCTTGATGTTTGCTTGTGCTGCCTCTTTTTGCGATACGGTTTTCAACCGTGTCGCACAGCCTTGCGGCTCTTTCATCGCTGCACAAGCACATCAAAGCGGTTACCTTTCGGCAACCGCTTTCGTTTTAGTTTTTTGCAAAAACCCTATTAGTTGCGGGGATTTTTGATGTTTGCTTGTGCTGCCTCTTTTTGCGATACGGTTTTCAACCGTGTCGCACAGCCTTGCGGCTCTTTCATCGCTGCACAAGCACATCAAAGCGGTTACCTTTCGGCAACCGCTTTCGTTTTAGTTTTTTGCAAAAACCCTATTAGTTGCGGGGATTTTTGATGTTTGCTTGTGCTGCTGCAAGACGTGCGATAGGCACTCTGAACGGCGAGCAAGAAACGTAATCGAGACCGATTTCGTGGCAGAATTCGATAGAGGACGGGTCGCCGCCGTGTTCGCCGCAGATACCGCAATGCAACTTGCCGTTTGCGCCTTTACCGAGCGTAACCGCCATCTTCATAAGTTTGCCGACGCCGACGGTGTCGAGACGTGCAAACGGGTCGGACTCGTAAATCTTTGCTTGATAGTAGCTGGGCAAGAACTTACCTGCGTCGTCACGGCTGAAGCCGAACGTCATTTGAGTGAGGTCGTTGGTGCCGAAGCAGAAGAAGTCAGCTTCTTTTGCGATTTCGTCAGCGGTAAGAGCTGCTCTCGGGATTTCAATCATAGTGCCGACTTCGTATTTGAGGTCAACGCCGCTTTCTTTGATGACTGCGTCTGCGGTTTCGACAACCGTCTTTTTGCAGTACTTCAATTCTTTGACTTCGCCGACGAGCGGAATCATAATTTCAGGCTCGACTTTCCAGTCGGGATGACGTCTTTGAACGTTGATAGCAGCCTTGATAACCGCTTTGGTTTGCATAACCGCGATTTCGGGATAAGTAACCGCAAGACGGCATCCTCTGTGACCCATCATCGGGTTGAACTCGTGCAAGCTGTCGCAGAGAATCTTGATTTCGGACACGGATTTGCCTTTTGCTTTTGCAAGTGCTTCGATGTCTTTTTCTTCCGTCGGAACGAATTCGTGAAGCGGCGGGTCCAAGAAACGAATGGTAACAGGCATACCCTTGAGAGCTTCCATAAGTCCTTCGAAGTCTGCTTGTTGCATAGGCTCGATTGCGTCGAGAGCTTTTACGCGTTCTTCAACGGTTTCGGAGCAAATCATCTCGCGGAATTTGTCGATTCTGCCCGGTCCGAAGAACATATGTTCGGTACGGACGAGACCGATACCTTGTGCGCCGAGTTCTGCCGCTCTTTGTGCGTCGGCAGGCGTATCTGCGTTTGTGCGAACGCCGAGCGCTTTATATTTGTCTGCGAGTTTCATAATTCTTCCGAAGTAACCGCTGTTGGGGTCTGCAGGAACGGTCTTGATGATTGTATCGTAGATGTTGCCCGTAGAACCGTCGAGGGAGAGACCGTCGCCTTCGCGGAAAATCTTGCCTGCGAGTTCGAAGTATTTCTCGTCCTCGTGCATCTTGATGTCGCCGCAACCGGAAACGCAGCAGGTTCCCATTCCGCGAGCAACAACCGCCGCGTGAGAGGTTTGACCGCCGCGAACGGTAAGGATGCCTTGTGCGTATTTCATACCTTCGATGTCCTCGGGAGAAGTCTCGAGTCTTACGAGAACGACTTTCTTGCCTGCTTTGCCTTCTTTAACTGCGTCCTCTGCGGTAAATACGATTGTACCTGCGGCAGCGCCCGGAGATGCTGCGATACCTTTGCCGACGACGTTTGCCTTGTCTGCTTCTTTGAGTGCTTTTGCGTCAAATTGCGGGTGGAGCAACATATCGAGAGTCTTTGCGTCGATTTGGAGCAATGCTTCTTGCTCTGTAATCATACCCTCGTCGATGAGGTCGCAAGCGATACGGATTGCAGCTGCAGCAGTACGTTTACCGTTTCTGGTTTGAAGCATATAGAGTTTCTTTTGTTGAATGGTAAACTCCATATCTTGCATATCTCTGTAGTGGTTTTCCAAAATCTTGCAAACGTCTTGGAATTGAGCGTACACTTCGGGAAGCACTTCTGCCATCTTGGAGATAGGCATCGGGGTGCGAACGCCTGCGACGACGTCCTCGCCTTGTGCGTTCATAAGGAATTCGCCCATAAGACCGGGTTCGCCCGTTGCGGGGTTACGAGTGAATGCAACGCCCGTGCCGCAATCGTCGCCCATATTGCCGAACGCCATCATTTGTACGTTGACTGCGGTACCCCAGCTGTACGGGATGTCGTGGTCCATACGATAGATGTTTGCGCGCGGGTTGTCCCAAGAACGGAAAACTGCTTTGATAGCTTCAAAGAGTTGTTCCTTCGGGTCGGACGGGAAAGGTTTGCCGATTTTCTCTTGATACTCTGCTTTGAACTTGCCTGCGAGTTCTTTGAGGTCGTCTGCGGTAAGTTCTACGTCGTAAGTGACGCCTTTTCTTTCTTTGAGTTCGTCGATAAGAGCCTCAAAATACTTCTTGCCGACTTCCATAACGACGTCGGAGAACATTTGGATAAAACGTCTGTAGCAGTCCCACGCCCATCTTGCGTTGCCGGACTTCTTTGCCAACACTTCCACTACGTCGTCGTTGAGGCCGAGGTTGAGGATTGTGTCCATCATACCGGGCATAGACGCTCTTGCGCCAGAACGAACGGAAACGAGAAGCGGATTTTCTTTATCGCCGAATTTCATACCCGCTTTTTCTTCGAGTTTGGCGATGTTTTCCATAATTTCCGCTTTGATGTCGTCGTTGATTTGTTTGCCGTCCTCATAGTATTGAGTGCAGGCTTCGGTAGTAATCGTGAAACCGTAAGGAACGGGGAGACCGATGTTGGTCATTTCCGCAAGGTTTGCGCCTTTACCGCCGAGAAGTTCACGCATTTTTGCATTGCCTTCGGCAAACTGATATACGAATTTTTTGCCCATTTAGAATTCCTCCTAAAAGATTTCTTTGTTTAATCGCAATAATGATAACAAAATTCGCACGCTTTTGCAAGAAAAAATATTATATAATTAAATAAAATCAAATATATAGCGTTCCGCACGCTCTTTGCACGGTTGCTCTTGCGCCGAAACGCAACGCGCGAACGGCAAAAACTAAACAAGTTTTCTCTTTACCACCGCCTTAATCCGTCGCTTTTTTGAAAAAATACGCGTTTTTTTACAATATTGTTGCGCCTGCCGTTTTTTTTTGATAAACTAACAGTATCAAACACGTTTTAGAGGTGCAAAATTTATGGACGCTGACCCTCGAAGTAGTCAACAACTCCAACGTTAGCATCGCGCCTTGAGTTTTCTCGGCGCAATGCGATTTGCTATGCTCCGGGAGAACCGATTATGATTCAAGTCTACAAAAAAATCAACAAATCCGTTGTCGAAGTCGATGCGCAGGAAATCACGCAAGGATACGACTTTACCGACCAATGGGTTCATATGTCCAACCCGACCGACAAAGAAATCGAGTTGGTTTCCGCTTGCACGAATATTCCCGAAGAATATATCAAAGCGGCTTTGGACTCCGAAGAACGCGCGCACGTCGAAAAAGACGACGGTGTTTTGATGGCTGTTACCGACATCCCCATTACCGAGGAGGACGACGACAAGTACACCTACGCCACTCTGCCTTTCGGTTGCGTAACTACGGAAAAGACAATCGTTACCGTATGTCTCAACGAAACGTCGATTATCAACGATTTGATGGCAGGACGTTACGTCAAGGACTTCAATATTCACAAGCGCACGCGCTTTTTGCTCCAACTGCAATACGTCATAGCAAAGAAGTATCTGCAATACCTCAAACAAATCGACAGAGCAAGCCAACGCGTTCAGACAGAGCTTGAGAAAGCAATGAAAAACGAAGGTCTCGTGGAAATGCTTTCGCTTGAAAAATCGCTCGTTTATTTCTCCACGTCCCTGCGTGCGAACACCGCCGTTCTCGACAAGTTTCCTCGTATGATAAAATTCTTCGAGGAGGACGAAGATTTGTGGGACGACGTGCTTATAGAAAACCGTCAGGCTATCGAGATGTCCAACATCTATCGTGACATTCTCAACGGCACGATGGACACCTACGCCTCGATTATCTCCAACAACCTCAACGTGGTTATGAAAACGCTCACGGTTCTCACTCTGCTCATAGACACACCTGCAATGGTTGCGGCTCTTTGGGGTATGAATACAGGCGTGCCTTTTGAAGGAAAACTATGGGGATTCTGGGTGGTCGTCGGCATAAACATAGCGATTTGCATAGCGTTGATAATCGTGTTTGCCAAAAAGAAGATGCTCAAGTAAAATATTGCGTTAGATAGCGAAAAAACGATAAATAGCGTACAAAAAAGCCCGAATGCGTATTCGGGCTTTTTCTATTGTCAAAATTGTTTGAAAACCGATATTCTATCAGCCTTGAACGAGAGACCTCATAACTTTTGCCATACATTGAATTACAATCTTCTTCTCTGCCGGAATATCTTTGTATTTGTTGTACGTACTCAACAGCAAAGTCGCAATGTTTATCTTCATTTGTTTGGACATATTTTGCGCGAGCATATAGTCCACGAGGTTGGGAAGTTTGACGAGTTTTGCGGGTTTGACGATTTCGTCGTCGTCCTCGCTCGGACCGTCAACGACGTACACCACTTCTTCTTCGCTTGCAGATTGGTCTTGTGCGGCGTCTTGAGTGCTTTCTTCCGCTTCGTCATTGACTTCTTCCGCTTCGCTCGCATCGTCCACGTCTACCGTTTCCGCTTCTTCCGACGGCTCGGCTTCTTCTTCGGTTTCTTCAACGTCCTCGACTGCCTCGTCGGCTTCGTCGTTTATGGAGCTTTCCGCTTCTTCGAGCCACTTTTGATTTTCTGCAAGTTCGTCTGCTTCTTGTTCCGAAGTCGCTTCTTCGACGGCTTCCGTTTCTTCGACGACTTCCGCTTCTTCAACGGCTTCCGCTTGCGGTTGAACTTCTTCCGTCGGAGCTTCTTCCGTTATTTCTTCAAGCGGCAAATCTTCGATTTGTACGTCTTGCGCTTCCTCTGTCGGTTGTGCGACTTCCTCTGCAGGTTTGACTTCTTCGAGTGCGCCGACTTCTTCCAAAGGCAAGTCCAACTCCTCGTCGTCGTCAACGGGTTGCGCGACAAGGTCCTCTCCTTCCTCTTGCTTCAAAATATATGCGATAGCCTCATACTCTTTGGGAAGCGCGTTGTCGTCATCGTCGTTTACGAGTTCGCTTTCAACGTAAATCTTGCCGTCGTTTTCTTCTTTAACGGGTTCACTTTCGGCTTGTTGCGCCGCCAACGCCAAGGCTTGTTCCGCTTCACGTTGTTCTTGTTCGCGTTTCTCTTGTTCGAGTTTTGCTAACTTTTTCTTCTTTCCAAACATCTTTCAATCCTCTCTATATATATTTATTGAAGCGTCGGCTCATAAAGTCCCCCGACTGAACTTTTGTTTTTATTTTTGCAAGTCTCTCATAACTTTCGTGAGACATTGCACCACGATTTGGCGGTCTTGCTTGCTGTTTTCAAACTTTTTATAAGTCGAAATAAGCATTCCCGCAATCTGCAATTTCATTGCTTTGGGCAAATTCTTTGACAGCATATAATCGACCAGATTAGGCAATTTTACGAGTTTTGCGGGTTTTACCATTTCTTCCTCGTCCTCGTCTCCGTCAACGACGTACACCACCTCGGGTTCGGTATTTTCGTCCTCGTTTTGCTCCTCGGCGTCGTTTTCGTCGTCGCAAGCGTCGTCCGCATACTCGTCGTCGGACGCTTCGTCATCGCTCTCGACGGATTCTTCGTCGGTCGATTCGTCATATTCCGCAGGTTCTTCGTCGTTGTCGTTCACAGGTTCTTCTGCATCGTCAAACGGTTCCTCTTGCGGCTCGATTTGCTCGTCAATAGACGGTTCGTCGTCTGCCGTTTCTGCGAACTGTTCTACTGTATCGTCCGAATCGGTATATTCGACGTCAACGTCCTGCGATTCCGTAGAATCGTTTTCGACGGTTTCGTCGACGTCGCCGTTTTGAGATTGTTCGAGAGAGTTTTCCGTTCCGAGATAACGTTCGATAGAAAACTCGTCGTCTACGGACGATTCGTCCTCGTCATCGTCGGTTTGGTCGTCCAAAGCCTCTGCGCTTTGCTCCTCGTCGGTATTCTCTGCTCTAGATTCTTCGTCGGAGTACTCGTCGTCGTTTTGAGAATCGAATTCGTCGACGTCGTCGGTCGACTCGTCTACGCTTTCGTTTTCGTCATAAGACTCGTCGTAGCCGCTTTCGTTGTCGGATTCGTGTTCGTCAAAGCTCCTCTCGTCGGATTCGACTTCCTCAACGCTTTCCGACAAACCTAAATCGTCTGATTCGTCAACGTTATCGACGCTTTCGGTATTTTCTTCCTCAACGACTTCCTCGTCGTTTACAACGGGAGTTTCGGAATCGGAGTTCTCGTCAATGCCGCCGATTTCGTCAAGTTGAATTTGAATTTCGTCGTCCGAATCGTCCGCTTGCGTTTCGCTTTCCTGCACGTCGTCGGTTGTCTGAGGCTGTTCGCCCTCAACGTTGACTTCCTCGAGGCTTACGTCCGATATAAACTCGTCGTCGTTGTCGGACTCGGACGGTTGTTCGTTTTGCCCGTTCTCCGTCTGTTGAGGCGGCTGAACGTCCTGCACGACCGTCTCTTGCGCCGTATTCTCCTCTGTCGGAGTTTGCGCAACGGGTTCTTGTGCTACGGGTTGTTCTTGCGCAACGGTTTCTTGCGATGCGTTTTCGGCAACTGCCGCCACAGGCGTCTCTCCGTTCGTTTGCTCTTGAGGCGAAACAGATTCGGTATTTTCGGCGGCAGGCTCCGCAGGCGTTGCTACGGTATCGGCAGATGCCGCAACGGGTTCTGCAGGCGCAACCGCAGGCTCCGTGCCTACCGTTCCGTTTTCTTCTTGTTGTATCAAAGCCTCGATGGGAGTAGGCTCTTTGGGAATTTGCTCCTCGTCGATTTCGATAGCTTTCGACGTATTGCGCGCGATGATTTCTTCCACCATACCTGCGAGCTCCGCAAGCGGAGAAGAATCGGTAGAATAGTTTTTCTCGACCTGAAGATTGACTTTTGCGTCGAGGTCCTCCTGCATATTCTCGAACGCTTCGAGACATTGCTTCGTTTGAGCGCGACTGATAAGGATGAGGAAAAGAAACATCAATCCCGTAATCGCAAGGCATACCAACTGCACCGTGCCGATATAAATCTTATCGAGAACGCCGTAGCCCCAAAACACGCAAATCGCAAGGAGCAAAAGCGACGTGCAGAGATAAGTAGCAGGAAGAAAATCTTTGTTCTTTTTTACAATCTTGTCGTAGACGTTTTTGTCGCTGACGATGTCGCTGGGATAACCGAAACGCACTCCGAGGTATTGCACCCACGCGTCACGCAACGGTTGCGGTGCTTTTGCGGAAAAACAACGCGCCGTAAAATCGCTGACGTTGTCATCGTCGATGCCGTCTACGCCTTCGAGATATTTTTGGATATTCTTACTTGCTTTGATAAGTTTGAAGTTCTTGGAGCCGAGGTAGGTAAAAGCAAAAATAATACCCACTCCGAAAATAATCGCAGCGACTGCGATAAAAAATATTTTGAAATCCGCCTTCGGCAGTTTTGAGGATAAATCCGCAATCCAAGTGAATGCTTTTTTCAAAAATTCCACAATACTCCTCCGCAAATAAGTATCTTAATGATTATACATAGTTTATTAAAAAAAATCAAGACATTATCCCAAAAGAATGCAAAACTTTTTTGCGTAAAAAAAAGCGCAACGGCGGATAAAGATGCAAAGTTTGCACGATAAAACGCCGTTTGCGCTCGATTGTTTGAATTTTAGAGCGTATTCGCTCGTATTGTTATAGACTCGTGTCCGTAAAAACGATTTCTTTCGTTCGGTTATGCCACCGCTTATCGGAGCGTTTTTTTACAAGTCTATAGTCTTGCCCGTCTTGAACGAATAAAGTACGAGTCTGTCGATTTTTGCACCGATTGCGCTTTCAATGGCCGATTTGTACAGATAAAGTTGCTTTTTGTACTTTTCGAGAGATTGTTCGTCTTTGAGCGCGGAGTTTTTGAAATCCACGATTATGCGCTTTTTGTGATTGATAAACAAGTCGGCAACGCCCTGCACAAGCACTTTGTCCGACGACGAAAAATCTTCGCTTACGTCTTTTGCGGGCTTGTACATCATAAACGCCTGTTCTCTGAGACACTTGCCCGCTCCTGCCAAAGACGCTTCCCTTGCGATAGCCATAATATCGCTGTCAAGACATCTCGCTATATCCTTTGAATCGACGAGCGCGCGCTCCTGTTCGTCAAGCAGTTTTTCTCTTACCATTCTGTCCATCTCCGCCTCGACTTCGTTTACGCTCGAAGCAAAGTAATCGATATACTGCATAACCTTGTGATATGCGCTTCCTTTTTTTGCCGCGTCCTTGAAAATGCAAAGCGATTCTTTGTCCGTGCTGTCGAGAGCGGACACGCTGTACTTCATTGCAAGTTCGGTTGCCTCCTTGTGCGGATAAACGAAAGCCTGCGATTGTTTTATGCACTCGACCGCTTTTTCGTCGGGTTCGAATACGAACAGGTCTCGTCTTATTTCTTCCCGTTCGTCCCTTGCCGAATCGTGCTTCACGACGGTTGTCGACACACTGCCGTCAAATATCGCGTTCGATATAAAGTCGAGGTCACAACTTGCGCCGCACAGTCTCGGCGCGACTCCGAAAGACGCGCACTTGTTTTCGCTTGCGGTCGCGGTAATATACATAAGTTGCTTGGCTCTCGTGAGCGCAACGTAAAACAGCCTGATTTCTTCTTTCAGTTGGTTGTCCTTTATGCACTTGGACACCGCGACTTTGGAAAGCGTTGCGGCGCATTTCGTTTTCTGCTCGAAATCGAAAGCGTTCATTCCCACAAGCCCTTTGTCGTTACCGCCGACTGACAACCCCTTACCCGTGGAAATCATATCTCCGGAACTTGACTCGTAATTGAATCCGAAAGCGGTGTCCGCCACGAACACGACGGGGTTCTCGAGTCCTTTATAGCCGTGGAACGTGGATATTGCGACTCTGTCTCCGCCGCTCGTTCCCGAGCCGTCTCCGCTCGTTTCGAGATAATCTTCGAGGAATTTTCCGAGCGTCACGCCTTCTTTTGCCCCCGACTGCGAAATAAAGCTCTTGAGTCCGTTCACGTCTCCCTCTCCCGACCTCATAAGGTATGCGTCGTAGCAGTAATCCGCAACGATTCCGTTGAGAAGTTCGGGCAAATTGCGATAACTCTGTTTGAGCCTGTAATCGTCAACGATTTTCAGCGTGGCTTTGGCTTTTCGAGCGAGTTCGTCGTCCGAGCAAGCGCGCTTCAAAAATTTATCGTACAGACAAACGCCGTCCTCGAGCGCAATCTGCGCCACCTCCTGCTCGTCGTATCCGCCGAAGAACGAAAGCAAATATCCCGCAAACGGAATATCCTGACGAGGATTGTCTATCACTCTCAAAAACGACACCAACTCTCTTTCGGGCAAAGACGCGGTTTTTCCGAACGCGCCCTCGTTGACGGGAATCCCCTCTTTTTTCAAGACTTCGACAATTTGCTTTGCACCAGTCGAGCGAGAACGGAAAAGCACGGCAATATCTCCGTATCCGAGATACTTTCCCTCTCCGTTTGCGCCTACGCCTTTAGCTCTGCCTACGAGCGTCTTGATTTCGTTTGCGATAAACTTGCCCTCGGCTTGCGAACTATACTCGTCCTCGTCGACCTCTTGCGCCGTGACGTCGTAAAGACCGCTTGCGATTTTGCTTTCGGTTTTTGGCTTTGCAAACAAATGCACCTGAACGTAGCCCTCGGGAGACACGTTTTCGATGTCGGCAGGCGGAATGTCTTTAAGCTCGAATCTCGCTTCGTTTTTATAATCGACGTCCGCGCTGTCCGCAGTCATAACGCAATCAAACACTCCGTTTACGAAAGACAGTATTCCGTACGCGCTTCTGAAATTGTGATTGAAAAAGATGTTTTGTCCCTCTTTTTCTCCGAATTGCGAATACTTTTTTTGCCTCGAAATAAAGATTTGCGGGTCCGCCAATCTGAAGCCGTAAATGCTCTGTTTTACGTCTCCCACCATAAAGCACTCGCATTTTACGAGTTTTGCGAGTATTGCTTCCTGCGTCGGATTGACGTCCTGATATTCGTCTACGAAAACCGCGTCGAAAGAGTCTTTTAGCGAATCGTCCTCGTTGAGAAGCTGCATTGCTTTATGCTGCAAATCTTCAAACGAAAGCACGTTGTCCGCTGCCTTTAGAGCGGCTAGTTCTTTTGAAAACGCAAACACCGTTTCGACGAGTTTTCGCACAAAAACGCCGTTTTGCGTGTGATATTGACGCAATAAACCTGCCTTTTGGTGCAATAACGCAAGTTCTTCTATGACGTCCTCAAACTGTTTGTTATACTCTTTCGCATATCCGACGAGCGTCCTTTCGTCGTCCGTTGCTTTCTGACCGATAACGGCTCGCACCTTTTCGTACGAGGCGGCTATTGCGCACATTTGTTTTACGTCGTCCGCTTTAAGCATCGCGTCGCAAAAATACAATTCGTTGGTTACGCTGTCGATATATTTGGATATGGTTGCGCACACCGCAATCATTCGCTCTCGCAAGGATTGAAAAGCGAGTTTTGCTTTCTTGAAAAAATCCGTATAATACTCTTTCAATATAGCGAAAAACTTACTGTCGTCGTAATTGTCGTAACACTCGTCCACGCATTTTCGGAAATCGGCGGAATCGGGTTGAATTTCTACGAGATTGTAAAGTTTGATTATATTGCTTTTTAGATTGTCCTCTCTCCTCGACTGCGAAAACACGTCGATAAGTTGACAAAAAACTTCGTCGCCTTTTGCCGTATAATTTGCGATAACGTTGTCGAGCGCTTTGTTCATATACGTCGCGTGCGCCGTCTCGTCAAGCACTTCGAAAGTCGGAGACAATCCGAGTTTGTCAAAGTTTTCTCTTATCAGCGATTGGCAAAAAGCGTGTATGGTGCAAATATGGCAAAACGCGATTTCGTCAATTTCTCGTCTGAAATGCTCTCTTTGCTCTCCGCTCGAAGCGCACGCCACTCTGAACAGTTCCTGATGCAGTTTTTCTTTGAGTTCGTCCGCGGCGGCGTTGTTGTATACGAGAATCAGCAGATTCTTGAGCGACGCACCCTCCGCAATCATAAGAATGATGCGTTTGACCATCGTCGAGGTTTTGCCGGAGCCTGCGGAAGCCGATACGAGAATACGCCCCTTTTCAAGCACCGCTTTTTTCTGGTCGGAGGTAAGAAGAAGTTTTCCGTTTTCGTCGCGCAAAACGTCAAGTCTCTTTTCGCTTGCGCCGCTCGTTACGATTTTATCGTTCATCGTCTTTGTCCTCCTGTTCTTCAAAACACTCGATGCCCTTGACTTTGGGCGGTTTTCTCTCGAATTTTTCCTTGTATGCGCAGATGCTCGCATAATCGCATCTCTTGCATTTGTCTTTTATCGGAGACGGTTTTATATATCCCGACGCAATCTGCGTCGCGCCTTTTGTTGCCACGTTTACGGCGTAATCTCCGAGCAAATCGAATTGTTTGTTGTTGAGATGCACGTCTTTATTGAGTTCGCCTTTCCTGTCCTTTTTGCAAGGCACGATTGCGCTTTGCGGATTGTCTTTTACAAGCGAATCGATAAAAGCAAGAGTCTCCGTGCTGTCCGAAGCCTGACCTTTATACTTGTACCTCGTGCCGTCCTCGTCGGTAAATCCCGCGAATATCGGGAAATAAAACACTCCGCACGGAGTTTTTCCCGTGCTTTTTTCAACCGCGCGCATATAAACGTAAAGCTGAATTTTTTGTCCGCAATACAGTTCCTTGAGCGACAAATCCGCACTCTTGTACGTCTTGTAATCGATGACGATAAATTTATCGTCAAGCACGTCCACCCTGTCGATAGTGCCTTTTAGCCGCACTTTTTTCTCTCCCAAATTCAGAGACATCGGCTGTATTTCGCCCTCTCCGATTTTCGCTTCGAGCAAGTACGGACGGAACGCAGAGCGTTTTTGCACTTCGTACAGGTCCTTGACGAGTTTCGCGCCCTCGTCTCGCACTCGCAAAAGCAATCTGCCCGTATCGGCTTTTTCAAGCAACACTTCAAATCCGTTTTCCTTTACGGCGTCGGCAAAATACCCGTAGGCAAGCGACTGCAAATCGTCTCCGTCTTTTACGTTGCCGTCTCGCACGTCCTTGAAGAACTTTTCGAGGACGTAGTGCAAAATCGTGCCGTTTTCCGTGCCTTCGAATTTGCCGTCCTTGCGCTTTCTGAGCGAAAGAACGTAATTGAAATAGTGAGCGTACGGGCAGCCGTAAAACGTCTCGAGCCTGCTTACGCTCGTACTGCCTTCGAAATACGCCCCTCCGTCAACGCTTATGCGCTCGGGACAGCGTTTTGCATTATTCATTTTTTCCTTGTCCGCGTCGTCTACGAACAGATTTGCCGCCGCAAAAATCGAGCCGTTGTTTGCGTCCGCTCTTTCGGAAAGCAGATTGCGCATAACCTCGTCGCGACACCCTTTGCGAGTGGAAAACAGCGCGGATATTTTTTTGTCGTCGTAACCGTCGAGCGTGTGAAAATGCTCGAAATCGACTCTCTGTATATCGAGAGGTCTACCGTTTTCGCACAACATATTTTTGAGTTCGAATATAACCGTGGACGGGCGCAACGCTCCGCCGTCTCCGCTTTCGCTGTAACTTACGACGAGTTTGCCGAGAGGCTTTTTCATAAGGTCGCAAACGGCGTACATATCCGTAAGCACTTTTTGTCGTTCGGACGGGAATATATCCACTCCCAAAGCGCACAACGTTTCCTCGTCTTTTGGCGTGATAACTGTGCCGCCCGTGCTTGCTTTCGGCAGTTTTCCGCTGTTCGCCCCAAGAACGTATATGTTTCCGTTGCCCGAGAATCTGCTGTCCGCGTCTCCGACGAACACGCAGTCGAGATAGGTCGGCACAAGCGCAATCTTGAGCGTCTTGAGCATAGACTTGAACACACTCTCGAATCCCGTAATATCCGTGTCGTAATCGAGAACGTTTTCTATCTCGTCAAGCACCGCGTTTATTTTGTCGTCCACCTGCTCGGCAACCTTTTTATAGTATTCTCCGTACGCGGACAACTCGTCGACGTAGCGAGCGTAGTAAGATTGCGATTCGTCGAGAGCGGTTCGAGAAGCAAGCACGAAAGTCTTTATGTTTGCGGTTTTGATTTTCAAAAACGGCAAGAGCGCGTTTATAAGTGCTTTGCGCACCCTTTCGGGTATGACGTTTTCTTCGGAATTGTCCAAAACGACCGTTTTATCATTGCATTTTGCATAGATTAAGTTGGCTTTTTGATTGTTTTTGACAAAATACTTATCGTCGATACGACGATTGAATTCGCTTTCCGTTTTTGTCGGAACGTACTCGATATTGTATTTCAGGCAATAGTTTTCAAACAAAAACACTTCTTCGATACCGCCCTCGAGTCTTGCGAAAAACAGCGGATTTTTGGCAAAATCAAGCACTTCTCTGAGCCTGAAATTGCTTCTTGCGCACGCTATGGCTTGAAGAATATATCTTGCTCTTGCCTGCTCCGAGAGCAACTCCTTTTTGTCCAAGAAATACGGAACGTCGTATTTTTCAAACGCGGATTTAAGCTCGGCTTCGTATGCGTCGATGTCGCTTGCGTAAACCTCGAAGTCCTTGTATCTTGCGCCCTCTCTTACCGCCGAAACCACGTCGCACACAAGCGCGGTCACTTCGTCTCGTCTGTCCTTTGCGACTCTCAAGACGACTTTGCCATCGTTTTCGGTTCTGTCCTCGGCGTCGGTATCGACGTATGAAAAAAGTTTTGAGGACACGGCTTGCGCCTGCGGACAAAGCGACACGTCGTTTCTTTGGAAAATCACGTTGTCTTTGCAAAGATTCGCAAGTTTTTTTGCCACGTAATCGGGATAAATTCGCTTGTTCGGGTTGTCGTAACCGCTCGTTATACCTATGGTCAGCGACAACGCGTGTTTCGCAAGTCCTGCGATTATCTGCGTTTCGGGCGCGGAAAAATCGTAAATATCCGTGCAATAAAAGTTTGTCGTAGCGACGCAGGACGGATTTTCTTCGATGTACTTTGCAAGGGCGTAAAGTCTCGTTGACGAGTCGCTGTGCTTGCCCTCGAGCGCTTTGAGGTATCCGTCGTATATCAACGCCACGTCTTTTGCCTTTGCTTTGAGCGAAGCGTTGGATTTTTCGGACGCTTTCAGCAAATCTGCAGAAGATACTCCGCTGTTTCGCACCGCCGTCAACGCCGCGTACAATTCGCTTGCAAAACCTTCCGTCATCGCAACTTTTTTGTAATATACGAGTTCGTCTCTAAGGTCCGCGATTACTTTTCCGATTAGCATAACCGAGCCTTCCGGCGTAAGGCATTTTTTGATGTCGTTGCCGATAAGTTTGTTGGCAAGACGCGTAAACGACATAACTTCTATGCCGAAAGTACTCTCTCTGTCGAGCGAGGATATGAGCCGTCTCTCCACCGACGCGGTATATCTGTCGGGAGCAATAACGACGTTTTGAGAATTGCCGTCGAGGTTTGCGCTCAGTTGTTTGATTACGCCGAGGTATGCGCCCTCGGACGAATTTGATGTGATTATTTTCATAATTAGAGTATAACACCCTTTATGTACCATTTCAATCCCATTGATTAAACAAATAAAAATTAACAATTTTTATTTGTTTTTTTGAAAAAAAGTTAATATCTGCGGAAAATCAGCGGCAATATCCTTGCGAGAATATATTTTTATGTTATAATAAGTTCATTATGAAAAAAGTATTTCTTACAATATCCGTAATAGCAATAATTGCGTTTTTTGCTCTTTCGCTCGTTGCGTGCAACAACGCAACGCCGCAAGGTCAGTTGCAAAACATTCTCAACGACCACAACGTCGAGACTTTTACCTATGAAGTAAAAGCGAGAAACGTATCCACCGACGCGTCGCTCGAAGGTTACACAGGCACCTACACCGTCAAGCTCGAAGCAAAGGACGCAGGAACGACCGTCAGCGGTTTCGGAGACGCTGATTTGAGCGACGTTGCGAAAGGCATTTTGGTCACAAGCGTTCTTAACGTCGGCTCGGGCGAAACGGCAACCGAGATTCTCACAGGATGCTACTTTAACATCGTAGACGGTTCGAGCTATATGGTTCCCGCCGCTTCCTACAGAGTGCAAAAAGTCGGCGGCAACGTGAAATTCAAATTGCAAGCGCGTTACGAGGGCAAATCTTTCGTTTACGACCGTGAAATCGACGGCGTAAAAGATTCAGGCAAACTCGAATTCAAGGCAACGACGTACTTCGACAACAACGAATTCCATCAATCTTTGCGCACGCTTACGACGTTCAGCGATTCGATGGTATTCTCTTTCAATATGCCTCTCGTTTCCAAAGACGAGGCGGAAGTAATTGTGCTTTCCGCAAACGTTTCGGGACAACAAGCAATTCACAACAACTTTACCGCAAATAACGACGCTTACGCAGAAAACGGAATCAAGTGCTACAAAACGGTTGTTTCGAGAAAAATCGACAAAATGAACATCACGGGTATGTCGCACACTCTTTACTATGCCGTTGACGACGTAAAAATCAACGGTTGGCCACTTAAAAAAGTGCTTGTCAGAATCGTTGAACCGTTCATTCTCGACGGCGAAACGTACGAAATGGTATACGACCTTGCCGCCCACGGAGCAACTCTCGAATAATCGCATTTTCTCGAATAAACAAAAAACGCACCCGAAAGAGTGCGTTTTTTATTATGCGTTTTACATTTGCGGATAAGCGATTCAATCGACTCGATTTTATATCGCTGTCAGAATACGACCACCAACAGCATTTTGAATCGTTCCTCTCCGTATACGGCGTGAGGATGTCCTGCAGGCATCACGATGCTCTCCCCTTCTTTCAAATAATACTCCTTGCCGTCTATCGTGATTTTGCCTACGCCGTCAAGACAGGTTACGAAGGCGTCTCCGCCCGATTTGTGCGCGCTGATTTCTTCTCCCTTGTCAAAGGAGAAAAGCGTTACGCTCAACGCGTTGTTTTGCGCAAGCGTCTTGCTGACGACCTGTCCTTCCTGATATGCCACTTGGTCTTTGAGCGTAAGCACTTCGGCTTTGGATATATTTTTCATTCTCGTTATCATAGTTTACCTCGTTATTCGTTATTTTCAATTTGAAAAACAATATGGATTGTTGCCCGTTTTGAGCCTGCTCATTCAGCAAAGATAGGTGTATTTTGCACGATAATGCTCGTACATCTTTTCCACCATTTCGTCCTCGCTCTTGCCTATTGCGAGAATCTTGCCGAACTTGGTCAAAAAGAACATACCTTGCGGAACGTAAACGTAATCGAACTCGCCGTCTGCTTGCGCCTCTGCAGGCGTTTTATAACGCTTTTGAGTGTTTTCGCGCGCGATATAGCACTTGTCGGCGTTGTTTTCGAGAACGGCGTAATTGCGATAAATATAGCCGATTTTATCGATAGCCTCTTGCTCGGTATCGACGACGTCGTAAGTCATTCCGTTTTTCAAAATAATGGCAAAACCGTTGTCGGGTACGGCATACTCGAAAATCTCGTCGTCCTCGCCGTCGAGATACGGGAGCAAGTCCTCCCTCTCTCCATACGTCCATTGCTGATGCAGTTTTGTCATATAAATGCGTACTTTCATAAAAATATTGTAGCACAGAGAAAGAGTGTTTTCAAGACAGAAGAAATTTTAATTTGAATTAATAATTAATAGTTAATAGTTAATAATTGCGGAAGGCGTAGTCTTATCCGAACGCACACTCGTTCGAAGCCTTATTATACACGGTATGTGCCTGTTTAGTGGCAGAACATAAACCTCCGTCCGCGAACTTGCAGAGCGGACTAATTAAACGCTTACTTATCCAGGGTGGGCTTATAAACGCAATGTGCAACTTCAAAGACGTAACACGAGCCGCTAATAACTTTCGGACTTGAATAATGCGTTCAAACAGATGAATAACGCGAAAGCACCCCGAGGAGCGCAAACCCAACGTACTAATCGTACGTGATTTGCGAAACTCGGGGTGCTGACAAAGTTAGTCGCTGTTTGACGCTTTATTCAAGTTCGAAAGCACCGGTGTAAAGTTGATAATACTTACCCCTGCGTGCAATCAACTGCTCGTGATTGCCGCGTTCGATAATCTCGCCGTGTTCGAGAACGCAGATGACGTCGGCGTTGCGAACGGTGGAAAGTCGGTGGGCTATGACAAAGACGGTGCGCCCTTGCATAAGTTTGTCCATACCTTGCTCGATGAGTTTCTCGGTGCGTGTATCGATAGAACTGGTTGCCTCGTCGAGAATGAGTACGGGCGGATTTGCGATTGCGGCGCGAGCGATTGCGAGGAGTTGGCGTTGACCTTGCGAGAGGTTTTCGCCGTCGCCCGTAAGCATTGTATTATACCCCTCGGGCAAGTGGCGGATAAAGTAATCCGCATTTGCGAGTTTTGCCGCGTTTTCCACTTCTTCGTCGGTTGCGTCGAGTTTGCCGAAGCGGATATTGTCGGCAACGGTACCCGTAAAGAGGTGCGTATCTTGCAACACCATTGCCATTGAGCGGCGCAAATCGCCTTTTTTAATCTTTGTAATGTTTATATCGTCGTACCTTATCTTGCCGTCCTCAACGTCGTAGAAGCGGTTGATAAGATTGGTTATCGTCGTCTTACCCGCGCCCGTCGAGCCTACGAGAGCCACTTTCTGTCCGGGGAGAGCGTACATCGTGACGTGTTTAAGCACGGTCTTTTCGGGGACGTAGCCAAACGTTACGTCATCGAACTGAACTTTGCCCTGCCACTTGACGTAAGTGGTGGTATTGTCGGCTTTGTGGTAATGTTTCCACGCCCACATACCCGTGTATTCGTCGGTTTCGACGATATTTCCGTTCTCGTCCTCTTTTGCGTTTACGAGCGTAACGTAGCCTTCGTCCTTTTCGGGTTCTTGGTCGATAAGCTCGAAAATACGCTCTGCGCCTGCAAGAGCCATAAGCACGCCGTTCATTTGTTGCGCGATTTGCGCAAGCGGATTGCTGAACTGACGTGAGAATTGCATAAAGGATACCAAACCGCCCCAAGTCATATTTCCGAAGCCGCTCAACGTCATAATCGTGCCGACTATTGCGGTTACGGCGTAGGACAAATACGAAAGGTTGCCCATAATCGGGAACAGAATGTTGGCGTATTTATGCGCTTTGTCGGAATCGTGGAAAAGTCGCTCGTTGAAGCCGTCGAAGTCGATTTTTTCAGCGTCCTCGTGGCAGAAAACTTTGACGACTTTCATTCCGTCGATATGCTCCTCGATAAAGCCGTTGAGCGCGCCCGTCTGGCGTTGTTGTCCGACGAAGTGCTTTCCGCTCTTTCCGCCGATGTATTTCATTATAAACAACATAACGACGAGCATTGCAACCGAGCAAAGCGTGAGCGCCCACGACACAATCATCATTGCGATAAACATACCCACAATCGTCATAAAGTTGGATATGAGATTCGGAATACCGTTTGAGAGCAACTCTCTGAGCGTATCGGTATCGTTGGTATAAAGACTCATTATGTCGCCGTGCGTATGTGTGTCGAAATAGCGAATGGGCAATTTTTCCATCTTTTCGAACATCTCGTCACGCACGTTTTGAAGCACTTTGGTCGTAATTCTTACGATGATGTAGTTGTAAACGTAATGCAAGCCTGCGCCGACAGCGTACATCGCCGCCATTATGCCAACTATACCGCCGAAGTTCTGCACCGTTATCTCCGCAGCTCTTTTTAAGAGGTCGGAATCAAACGACGAAGCGAGCGCGCCGTGCGCAATCTGATACTTAGCGGCAAGCGGAAGAATGTAATTGTTGACTATGACCGAGCCGAGCATAAACGTACCTGCGATATTGCAGACTACGTTTGCCACCATACATACGAACGCAACGGCAAGCAAACCCTTGAACGGTTTGAGGTAAGAAAGTATTCTCTTGAAAGTCTTCGACGGACTTTGTGCGCGGAATCTGTTTGCATTCGGCATTCCTTTTGCCGATTTTACTCTCGTTTTAGGCATTCTCGCTCACCTCCTCGTCCGAACCTTTCTTTTGCGAATTGTATACGTCCTGATAGATATGATTGGTCGCGACGAGTTGCTCGTGCGTGCCGATTGCGTCTATCTTACCGTCGTTCATAACGATTATTCTGTCCGCACTTTCAACCGACGAAATGCGCTGTGCGATGATGATAACCGTCGTATCTCCGAACTCTTTTTTGAGTCCGTCTCTGATTTTTGCGTCTGTAGCCGTGTCGACTGCGGACGTGGAATCGTCCAAAATCATAATTTTGGGATGTTTCAAAAGCGCGCGAGCGATACACAAGCGTTGCTTTTGTCCGCCGGATACGTTTACGCCGCCCTGTCCGAGTTCCGTATTATAACCGTCGGGGAAAGACATAATGAAATCGTGCGCTTGCGCCGCTTTCGCCGCGTGTTCGACTTCCTCGTCGGTTGCGTTGGGATTGCCCCAAAGCAAATTTTGTTTTATCGTACCGCTGAACAGCACGTTCTTTTGCAAGACCATACCTACAGCCGCACGCAAATTGTCGAGTTTGTAATCTTTGACGTTTACGCCGCCCACCTTTACTTCGCCCTCAAGCGTGTCGTAAAGACGAGGAATGAGTTGCACGAGCGTGGTCTTTGCAGAACCCGTTCCGCCGATTATACCTATCGTTTCTCCGCTCTTTATGTGCAAATCCACGTTTTCGAGATTGAGAACGTCGTGTGACTTGGAATAAGAAAAATCAACGTTGTCAAAGTCGATGCTTCCGTCGGCGACTTGAATATCTTGTGCGTTTTCGCCGTCCTCGATGTCGATTTGCTCGTCGAGAACCTCAACGACACGGTCGAGAGAGGCGCGCGACATAACTATGGTCATAAAGCCCATAGCAACCATCATAAGCGACATTAGAATCTGCATTATATAGCTCAAAAACGCCGTGAAATCGCCGAGTTGCATTTTGCCGACTATTATGTCGTTTCCGCCGAACCACGCAACGCACGTCAGGCATCCGTAGACGAGAATCTGCATAAACGGGAACATAATAACGATGATTTTTTCTGCGGAAATCTGCAATTTCTGCACGGTTTCGCTGACCTTTTTGAATTTGGCAATCTCGTTGTCCTCTCTTACGAACGCCTTTACCGCGCGGATACCGATAAGGTTTTCCTGCGTCGATTCGTTCATATCGTCGTACTTGTGGAGCATCTTCTCGAAGCGAGGGAACACCACTTTCACTCCGACGATTATACCGATTAAAAGCACGGGAAGCGCAACGGCAAAAATAATAGACAAGCCGGGACTAATCGAAATAGCCATACATATTGCCAATATCAACATTATCGGCGAGCGCACGAGCATACGGAATATCACTTGATAGGACATCTGTATGTTGGTAACGTCCGTGGTAAGTCTCGTAACGAGGCTTGCCGTGTTGAAACGGTCAAGGTTGGCAAAAGAAAAATTTTCTATCTTGTAGAACAGTTTTTTGCGCAGATTTTTTGCAAAACCCGTTGACGCTTGCGCGGCAAGTCTGCCCGACGTAACGCCGAACACGAGAGATATGAGTGCCATAAGCGCCATAAGTCCGCCGCACGCCAAAATGAAGTTGGTTCTGTCTTGAAGCGTGAACCACACCCAGTTCAATTTGCCGAGCGAAACCGTGAAAGTGAAAGAGGTTGCGTCCTTATCCATACCTACGTTGACGATTTGCGCCATAATAAGCGGTATAAATATCTCGAACAGCACCTCGCAGGCTACGAGAACGGAAGTAAAAATCGTCGGCGTTTTATACTCGCCGATGCACCCCGCCATTTTCCTCCATCCGCCCTTGGATTTCGGAGTTTTTATTCTATCGTTTGTCATAATCACCTTAATATCGCAAAACGCGAATGCATCCGATTCGATGCTCAATATTTTATTTACAATCAATTAAAAAAAATGTCAACCAAATATCGATAATATTTATATATATTAAATTTTCTTTAATAATCCGTATATGCATATCCGTTTGCACGCCGCGCCTCTTTGAAACGAAACGATTTGTATTATAACGGAACAAGTGTGTGTTATCTTGACAGATATTGCGTTTTGTGTAATAATATATACGCCGATACGGTAAAGGAGACACGAGTATGACGACGAAAGAAGATTTGCGCATTATTCGTACAAGAAAACTGCTCTCTAACACGTTGCTCGATATGATGGAAGAAGAATCTATCGAAAAAATCAGCGTAATCGATTTATGCAACAAAGCAATGGTCAATCGCGCCACGTTCTACGCGCACTTCGAGGACAAATACCACTTGCTTTCGTTTGCTTTGGAGGAACTCAAGGACGATTTGTACGCAAAATTTACGAGAGACACCAAGCTCACGACTCCTACCGAAACGATAAATTCCCTTATGATTATGGCGGTCGATTTCTTCTTTGACCAACACAACCACATCGCAAACATCATAAAGAATAATCGCGGCGGAAAAGTGGTAAGCACCATTCAGGACTCTATCGCTCATTCAATAAAGTACCAGTTGTCCAAATACAAGGATTCGTACGAAATAAAAGTGCCGCTTCAACTCATTGCGAGTTTCATTGCGGGAGGTATGCTCAACACCGCGCTTTGGTGCATCGACAATCCCGAAAAATACACCAAAGACGACTTCCTGACGTATGCAAACTATCCGTTCGCGGCTTACTATTTTGTGAAAAAATAACGATAAATTCGTATAATAACAAAGAAAATATATACAAACTATGAAAACCACAAAAAACGAAAAACGATTCAAAAAGGTCTATAGCGACACTTCTCTGTTCGGTACGGAATGCACGATACTCGTAGACACTCAAACGGGCGTAAACTATCTTTCCGTTCACGACAGTTACGGGACGGGTATCACGCCGCTTCTCGACGCGGACGGCAAGCCTATCGTAACAAAAACGGAAGAATAATTTATTTTGCTTTCACTCGAAAACACGCATTCCCTCTATCGGAAACGCGTGTTTTTTTATATTTCGGTTTTCTTAAAAATCTCCCTGAAAAAAATTGCGATTTTTTGTGCAAAATATATTGACAAACACAAATTGCGTGCTATAATTAGCAATCGAAGAAACAGAGTGCTAACAGTCAGTTAAACAGACTGCCAAACACTCGAAAACATATTGAAAAGGAGGTTTTTGATATGGACACCAACAAATTTACGAAAAAGGCGCTCGACGCAATCAACAGAGCGCAAAACATAGCCCTCGAAAGGCACAATCAACAACTTTGCAAGGAACACATCGCTTATGCCCTCTTGGATGACGACGAAGGACTTATCCCCAAACTCGTTACGAAATGCGGCGCGGACGCTCCGCAACTGATGCGTGAAATAGAAAAGATTATATCCTCGTTTTCTTCCGTTACGGGAGACGGCGCAGGCGAAGTATACTTGTCGCAGGACGCGTCTTTGATGCTTTCGCAAGCAGAGAAAATCGCGGCTAAAAACAACGACGATTACGTCAGCGTGGAGCATATCTTCGAAGCGATTCTCGACAACCCCACCGCCGCGCTTAAAAACGCTTTTGCCAAAGTTAAATTGACAAAACAAGCGTTTATGACCGCACTTTCGCAAGTTAAAACCTCAAAAGTGACAAACGACAGTCCCGAGGACACCTACGACGTACTCAACAAATACGGTCACGATATGGTGGAAAGAGCGGCAAGAGGCAAGCTCGACCCCGTCATCGGTCGTGACGACGAGATAAGAAACGTTATTCGTATTCTTTCGAGAAAAACCAAGAACAACCCCGTTCTCATAGGCGAAGCGGGCGTAGGTAAAACCGCTATTGCGGAAGGTCTTGCGCAACGTATCGTCAGAGGCGACGTTCCGGAAGGACTCAAAGACAAACATATCTTCGCACTCGATATGGGCGCGCTTATCGCAGGCGCAAAATACAGAGGCGAATTTGAGGAAAGACTCAAAGCCGTTCTGACCGAAATCAAAAAGCAAAACGGCAGAATGTTGCTCTTTATCGACGAATTGCACACTATCGTCGGCGCAGGCAAGACGGAAGGCAGTATGGACGCAGGCAACCTTTTGAAGCCTATGCTCGCAAGAGGCGAACTGCATTGCATCGGCGCAACCACGCTTGACGAGTACCGCAAATATATCGAAAAAGACCCTGCGCTGGAAAGACGTTTCCAACCCGTTATGGTCAACGAACCTACGGTTGAGGACACAATCGCAATTCTCCGTGGTTTGAAAGAAAGATACGAAATTTTCCACGGCGTGCGCATTCACGACCAAGCACTCGTTGCCGCCGCTACGCTTTCGGACAGATACATTACGGACAGATTCCTCCCCGATAAAGCAATCGACCTCGTGGACGAGGCGTGCGCGATGATTCGTACGGAAATCGACAGTATGCCCACAGAAATGGACGTTATCAGTCGTAAGATTATGCAACTCGAAATCGAGGAAATGGCTCTCGAAAAAGAGACGGATAAATTGTCCGTTGACCGTAGAGAAAGCATAAAGAAAGAACTTTCCGAATTGCACGACAAGTTTAACGCTATGAAAGCGCAATGGGAGAACGAAAAGAAAGAAATCAACAGCGTTCAGGACACCAAAGCGGAAATCGACAAAATCAATCTCCAAATCGAAGAAGCAAAACGCCACAGCGACTACGGCAAAGCAGCGCAACTGCAATACGGCGAGTTGCCTGCCCTTACCAAAAAACTTCAAGAAGCCGAGGCAAAATCCGCAAAAGGCTCATCGCTGTTGCGTGACGAAGTTACAGCAGACGAAATCGCAAAAATCGTGGCAAAGTGGACGGGTATCCCCGTAACCAAACTTATGGAAAGCGAAAAAGAAAAACTGCTCCACCTTTCCGACGAACTCCACAAGAGAGTTATCGGTCAAAACGAAGCTGTCAAAGCCGTAAGCGAGGCTGTTATCCGTTCGCGTGCAGGTATATCCGACGAAAATCGTCCTATCGGCTCGTTCTTGTTCCTCGGTCCTACGGGCGTGGGCAAGACGGAACTTGCAAAAACGCTTGCTTCCTACCTCTTTGACGACGAACGCAACATCGTGCGTATCGATATGACGGAGTATATGGAAAAATTCAGCGTATCTCGTCTTATAGGTGCGCCTCCGGGATACGTCGGATACGACGAGGGCGGTCAACTTACCGAAGCCGTGAGAAGAAAACCCTACTCCGTGGTGCTGTTCGACGAAATCGAAAAGGCACACCCCGACGTGTTCAACATCTTGCTTCAAGTGCTTGACGACGGCAGAATTACAGACAGTCAAGGCAGAACGGTCAACTTCAAGAATACAATCATCATCTTGACGTCAAACCTCGGCAGCAACGTGATTTTGGACAACATCGACAAGGACGGCAACATAAAGGACGAGGCAAAAGAGCAAATCGACAAACTGCTCAAGCAAACCTTCCGTCCCGAGTTCCTCAACAGACTTGACGACACCGTTCTCTTTACACCGCTCACGAGAGATAACGTCTACAAGATAATCGACATCTTGCTTAGCAAACTTCAATCGAGACTCGAAAAACAAAATCTCAAACTCGAAGTGACGCAATCCGCAAAAGACCTTATCGTTGACGGCGGATACGACGTAACGTTCGGCGCAAGACCGCTCAAACGTTATATCGAAAGCAACGTAGAGACCAAAGTTGCAAGAGCAATCTTGCAAGGCAATATGGACGAGGGCGACACAATCGTTGTCGACGCCGTAAACGGCGAAATCGTCGTATCGCCCAAACACTAAACGACAACCAAATTTTCCCCCTTTCCTAAAAAAAGAAACGACGGATTTTATCCGCCGTTTCTTTTTTTAATTCTTATATGCGACTATAGGTTTCGCTCCAACGACATAAGGGCGTGACGTTCAAAATCGGTTATCGTCGGCATAAGTGACCGTTACGACGTCGCGTTCAATCAAACTCTCGAGCCTGCTGTCTTTCTTTACCGCCGCCCATTGCTCAAAAGTGCCGAGATAATTGATTGTGTATTTTTCGTTTTCGTAATAATTCAAATCTGCAATCTTTTTGACTGTCGTAGGAATTGTCAAAGTGGCTATCGGGACGGAAAGAGATATTTCCGCAACGTCTTTTCCGTTATGTTTGTTCGGCACGACAAGCGACTTGAGCGCGATGTTGTAACCGCTCAATCTGCACTCGGTATCGGAAACGTCCTCAAACTCCAAAAGATTTTGGGTGGGTTGCATAGTTTTGTAATTGTCCTTGTATGCATACGGGATTGTAACCGAGGAGTTGTTGAAATCCTTATAAACAATCTTTGCGGAATTGCCTGTTTTGGGCGAAATCGCGCCAATAACTATAGCGTTATTTTCGATGTAATAACGACCTTCGGATAAAAAGCCTATTTCAAGCTCAAAATCCTTGGCTAAATTGTAATTATCGAAATCGACGTCGAATCCTTCGCAATCTATGACGACGCATTTTTCGGAACTCAAATCATAATATCGATTGCCTTCAAAGAAACTTGCGGAAGCGGATTGCGTATCAAGGTCTCCGTTGTTGTTTGTTCCGCAAAAAGAAGTACCCTTATCCGTGTAAACGTATAATCCGCTTAACTTATTATCTTCATAGTAATACTCTTTGGTATAACTCGTTATGCCTTTCAACGCTTCTTTTATCTGCTCAACGGACATATCGGAGGACAAATGAATTTTGTCGTTGTCCCCCTCGTCGTTGCAGGCAGTAAGCGCAAAACACATACTCAAAATGAAAACCGTAATCAAAAGAATGACAAATGCTTTTTTCATAAACAAGCCTCCCCTATATATAATAATTTGTCAATACGATATATTTTCGTCAATGCTTGGCAATCTGCGCAACATCAACTCATACGCTTCATATAGGGCAACGCAAGCGGGAAAAACCTCTTGTATGCGGAGCATTTGTCGATGTCGATACGCTCGCGCTTGCAACCGTTTTTGCACATCGCAAAATAGCCGCATTGCTTGCATTTGTCCTCTACTATCATACTTTCTTTTATAAACTTGACGGCAATCGGGTGCTTGGACAACTCAAAAAAGTCGGTATTCCTGATATTGCCCATATCGTAGCAGTCTATGCAATAAAAGTCGCACGGATAGACTTCTCCGTCGCCCTCGATAACGAATTGATGGCAGCAATGTCCTTCCATACCGCATTGCTCGGCGTTTTCAAAATGCGCAAGACGCACGAAGTTGTCAAACTGGCGTATGGACGTGTAATTGCCTCGTGCAAAGTCCTTGGCGTACTGCGCAAAGCACTTTTGTAAAAACTCGAAATAGTCCTCCGACGACATAGAATAGTTTTCGCTCTCGTTCGGAAAAGGTTCGGCATACGTTGCGGTAGACACGGGATGTCCGCTCTCGTCGAGGCGAAGCGGCTTGAGCATAGGGATAAACTGCAAATGCTTGAACCCCTGCTTTTTGAAAAATGCGTAAATGTCGTCTATTCTGTTTGCCACCTGCTTGGTAAGCACCGTGAGAATGTTGAATTCCACGCCGTATTTTTGCAATAATTTTGCACTTTGCAACACCCTGTCGAAAGTCGGTTGTCCGTCTGCGCCGATACGAAGGCGATTTGCTTCTTCGTCTCCGTCAAGCGAAAGCCCTATCAAATATCCTCCGCGCTTGAAAATTGCGCACCACTCCTCGTCGATGAGCGTACCGTTGGTCTGCACCCCGATATGTACGGGCGCGCGGCGCAGGTTGAGTTCTCTTATGATTCGATGCAAATTTGCAAAAAACTCTTTGCCTGCGAGCAGAGGTTCTCCGCCCTGAAAAGACAGCATAACGTGGTCGTTTCCTGCAAACTCAAACGCTTTTTTGAGAACTTCACGCAGAGTATCTTCGCTCATAATTCCGCGTGAGGGCATCTCGCGGCATTCCGACAGCGAGTGATAGAAACAATATTTGCATCGCAAATTGCAATTTGACGACGCGGGTTTTAGCATTATGCTGATGTTCATTCTTGAATAAATATGTTCGGGTGTGGTTTCCTACCCTTTTGTCATTGAGACGTGGCAATCAAGTTGTAGTCGTATTACGCGCTCAGAATACTATTAAGAGATTACTCCGCTTCAAATAAGACCTGAATACCTTGCACGTTCTCGATTGATAAATCAAAAGATTTATCATCTATAGAGCCTGTAAATAAAACTGTATTGTTGAACGGACTAAAATACACTGCAAAGACTTCAAATGAGTCTTTTTGCAAGTACTCTTTGAGTTCGGAATACTCTATATCTTTGTGTCTTTCATCACATTCTTTGACTTCTATTTGCTGTTCGACACGTTCTATGAACGGTTGTAGAATAACATTTAGGACTACGATTGCCGATTTTGACAATTCTGTTTCGTTTCCAGTTTCATCAAGCAAGTATATACCCTTGTCAAAATTCAGTTTTATTTGATTACCGACAATTTCGAGTGAAGAAAACTCGGTATCGTGAAAGCCATATTGAAATAGAGGTTCAAAAACGTTGTTCATTTTGCTTCCTTTTCCGCTTCCAATTCTTCGACGTCGTATATCACGTCATAAGCCGTTGTTGCGGTTACGGCGTTTTGAATTGCGCGCTCGGTGGCACGGACGACTGCCGACTGGAGTACGGCAAGATTTGCCACGGGACGTTTGCCGCTCGCAAGGCAGAACATAGTATCTCCGTCGTACATCGTATGCACGGGACGAATTGCTCTTGCAAGTCCGTTGTGGGATATGCTTGCAAGCCTGTTGACGTCCACTTTGTCAAGTTTCGCATCGGTAAGTATACAGCCGATTGTGGTGTTCGTTCCAAACGCAAGTTTAAGCACGTCGCCCTCGGCAAGGCATTTTTCGGTGTCGATAAACTCTCCGTTTTTGCCTTTTGCGCCCGCGATGATTTTGCCCTCGTCGTCAACGACGTCTCCCATTGCGTTGACTGCAACTATTGCCGTAACGGTAACACCCAAAGCCTTTTCCGTTGCCGCGCCTATACCGCTTTTACACGCGTTTTTGATACCGCGAATTTTGCCGACCGTTGCGCCCTTTCCTGCGCCCACATTGCCAAAAACGGTGGTTTTTGAAGCATTTTCGCACGCTTTAAGTCCGTATTCTGCGGTCGGATAGTGATATTCCTTTTGATTGAGGTCGTATAAAACCGCACCGCAAACGATAGGCACGATTTTGCCGAGGCTCTTGTACCCTACGCCGTTTTGACGCAAGTATTCCATAACGCCGCAAGTCGAAGCAAGCCCGTAAGCAGAACCTCCCGACAGCACGATTGCGTTGACTTTTTGCATCATTTTTTCGTTGTGCAAGAGGTCCGTTTCTCTCGTGCCGGGTGCGCCTCCGCGGCAATCCACGCCGCCCGTCGCACCGCTCTCGGAAAGTATGACGGTTACGCCCGTATACTCGTCGTCGTAATGACCTATTTTGAAACCCGTAGGTATCCTTACTTCCATATCACACCAAAAATTTACACCAAATCGTCTATGCTCGTTTGTTGATAGATGATGAATTTGTCAAAGAAATCGGCAACGTCCTTTTGCATTTGCGCACCGCACCAATCGTAAAACACTTCGTGTCTTGCGCCCTTGTAAAGATGCAATTCGGTATTTACGCCGTTGTCGAGATAAAACTTGTTCAGCCTTTTAACGCCTTTGCCCATATTGCCGACGGGGTCTGCGTCGCCCGAGAAAAGCCCTATGACGGTTGCGGGATTGAGTTTTGCGCGCGCTTTTTTGCCGTACAGCTTGGACGTTTCTTTCATCATATAGTAGTCAAAGCCGACGCTCATATTCTGATGCGCAAGTCTGTCTGCCATAACTTGCTCGCGTCTTTCCTTGACGCTGTTTGCCCATTGCAATTTTCCGCTGTCGCCCTTGTAGTGTTGCATATTGTCGCTTACCCAGTTGACTATGCGAGGACGCCAGTTGCGCGCCACGAGAAATACGGGAGCAACCGCGATTTTGCCGAACGTGAACAAGCCTCTCATATAGCCCGAACCGATAAGCGCAATGGCTTTTACGTCCGTGCCTTGCTGTGCAAACGCTTGAGAAAGAAAACTTCCGTAACTGTGTCCCATAAGGAAAATCGGCAAGTCGTATTCGGATTTCAACCATTCGCGGAAAAACAACTCGTCTTGCAAGGTTTTTTTGAAGATATTACCGGGGTGTTTGCCTCTGTTTGCGTCCGTTTCGGTAAGTCCGTGAGCGCGGTGGTCGTCTCCGAAAACGATATAACCTCTCGAATTGAGGTATCTTGCGAATTCGTCGTATCTTCCCGCGTACTCGCTCATACCGTGTACGAGTTGAATAACGCCTTTGGGATTGTCAACGTCGTCCCAAAGTCTGCAATAAATCTCGGTGTTGTCAAAACTTTTGAGTTTGAACTCTTTCATAGCTTCGCCTCGCAATATGGAATTTAATTATATTATAAACATAATTAAACAACTTTTCAAGACATAAAGCAGATTTTATGCTATACTCGAAATATGAAAATTGCAATCGTACTCAACTGCGGAAAGCAGATAACTCGCAAAATCAAAGCCGACAAAATCGTGTGTTGCGACGGCGGTTTCAGCGTATGCCCCGTATCTCCCGACGTTATTTTGGGAGACTTCGACTCGCTCGAAATGCCCTCCGACATCGATATTCCCATCGTAAAACACGACACCCACAAGGACGCAAGCGACGGAGAACTTGCCGTGTATTACGCCAAAGAACAAATGAATGCGGACGAAATCGTTTTTTACGGCGTTACGGGCGGCAGACAGGACCACGTCCTTTGCAATCTTGCGATAATGCGCCTTGCCTGGTCGTTGGGAATGAAAGTCAAAGCCGAGGAGGACGGTCTTGACATTTATTACGTCGAGGGAGAATTCGATATGCCGACGCAAAAAGAAGAAACCATATCCATCCTTCCCTACGGAGAAAAAGCTCTCGTGACGGACTCGAAAAACCTCGAATATCCGCTTGACGAACTCATATTGACGTCTTGCGATTCGAGAGGACTCAGCAACGTGTCTTTGGGCGGAAAAATGCACATAAACGTCAAGCGCGGCGGAGTTTTCGTATTCAGATATATAAAATTTTGATTTTTTGAAAATTTTTGAGATTTTTTGAAAAAATCCAAATAAACGAAAAACGACGATTGTATATATAGCGTAAAACAATTCATCGTTTTCAAACCTTTCTAACAAAAAAGCACGGCTTGTCCGTGCTTTTTGATTTATTTATTGAAAATGGAGTGCGTTGTAACTCCTCTAAACACAATAACCCCCTCTTTCCGGACACGCCGGTATTTCTCCCACCACTCGAATAAGGGCAATTCTCTACAACATTATCCGTCGCTCGTGGGGGCGACTCAACGCGATTGACGCAAAGCGTAACAATCGCTATTCCGTCGCTTCGCTCCTTACGGCACGCGCATAGAAAAGTATCGTTCTCTCATTATGCCACTCGTTCGCCGACAAAAGGAACAACACTTGTCGGCTCACTTGTACTATCCGTCGAGCTTGGCACTCAAAAGCTCGCCGCCTTGCGGCTCGAAGCTCCGTCTTTGAATAAGCACATACCGTTAATAAGTACGCTCCGAATGAGTATACGTTCGGATAAGGCTATCTCTTCCGCAATTATTAATTATTTTTCGTCGTTGGCTTTTTGTTTTTCGATGATTTGACGGTCAACGTCGTCGACGGGTTCGTCATCGTCCTCGACTTCTTGAGTCGGAACAACTTCCGCCGCCTTGTTTACGTCGCTTGACTTTTGCATAAGTGCCGTAAACGACTTGGACGCAAACATCACGCTTCCCGCGACGAGCGCAATGAGCATATCGACAAACGCAAACGAGTTGTACGCCAAGCTGTATGCGATTGCCGTGCCGTACTTGTCAAGGTCTGCATAGTCGGCAAAAGCAAATACGCCCGAGCAAACGTGGCAAGCGTATCTCAACACAACCGCAATAACGCCGCCGAGCAAGAAAGCAACCACTTTTTTGTCCTTGAAAACGCCCTTTTCCATAAATATGCCGCTTACGCCGATAAGACCGAAAGCGAGCGGATAATCGAGCAAGAACTGCATCGGGTGGATAATATACGGGTCTTGCAAGGCTTGCAAAACACCGTAAATCGTGCATACGATAAGTCCCCTTCTCGTGCCGAACATACAGCAGTAAATCATAAGCGGAAGAAGGCTTGCGAACGTGACCGAACCGCCTTGAGGGAGTTTGAATATGCGCGCGTAAGAGAGAGCAAACGAAAGTGCAATCGAAATTGCGCCGTACACAATAGAGCGAGTGTCGCTCATCTTGCGTTTGTCGCCTACAAACCACATCGCGACCATTATCGCCATAAACACTACTGCAGACACAATCATACCGACGAGGTTTGCGTTTGGATAATACTCCGCAACGTCGCCGTAGTATTGCGCCATAAGCACCATTGTGGCAATAAAACAACCAAGCACCGCCACCGCCGTGACTATAAAGGAAATTTTGACCGCTTTATCGTTGAAAAGCGAGCTTACGAGCATTGCAATCGCGCCTGCTACGACGGTTATGAGCGTTGCGAGAATGGGATAGAAAAGTTTTGCTTGCATATCGTCGATGTTGCATTGAAATTTGACGTAAGCAAACACGACCACCATAGTTACCGCAAAGCCCGTAACTATACCGACGGCGTATTTTTTGAAGTCGGCAAACTTCTCTTTTTTGAAATGCCATACGAGAAGCCCGACGACGATAAACGCCGCAACGATTGCCACGGCAAGATAGAGCGCGACGTATTGCAGTTTGCCACTCAACGTTTCGATGTCCATAAAAAAAGTCCTCCAAAACTTTGCTTTGGGGAACTTGAACAGACAAAAACAATATATTTTGCTTTTTGCTTCCTTACGCGAGGATTATCTCACAAGTTTGAGGGTATCATCTCAGCCATACGGCACCCCTAGCGAATATTATTGTACACTTACGCTCTACCGCTGTCAATCACTTTGAAAAAGCAAGGAAAAATTTGTTATTCCGCATAGTTTGGACATTTTTCTTGACTTAAAATACGATAAGTATTATTATTTTGACATCAACGTAGGAGAAAGAAACAATGAAAAAGAAACACGAATTCAAACTTTGGAAAGAATTCAAAGCGTTCATCAACAAAGGAAGCGTTCTTGACCTCGCCGTTGGTATGATTATCGGCAGCGCGTTTACCGCAATCGTAACCGCACTCGTCAAAGGTATTCTCCAACCGCTCATCAATATGATTCCTCTGGGCGACGGCAAGAGTTTGCAAGTCGTATTGAGAAATCCCGTCGTGGACGAGGCAGGCACAGTCATAAAAGAGGCTGTCATTATGGACTTTGGCGCAGTTATAAGCGCGATTATCACGTTCTTGCTTACCGCCCTCGTTTTGTTTGCTATCATCAAACTCATCAACTCGGTAAAAGGCGGATTTACGGGACTTAAAAACGACACCGAATTCCTCGAATCGCTGACTGCGGAAGAAAAAGCAACGATTAAAGGCAAAGTTCCCACCAGAAAAGAACTCAAAGCAATCAAAGCGGCAAGAGACGAAGCGGCAGCAAAAGCAGCAGAGGAAGAAGCGGCAAAAGCAGAAGCCGAAAAAGCCGAATCCACCGACGATTTGCTTCGCGAGATACGCGACCTTCTCAAAGCTCAACAAGCAGAAAAAACTACGACCGAAAACGTCGAAGAAAAATAAAAAAATTAATAAACAAGATTTACCGCTTATTTATAAGCGGTTTTTCTTTATTATATTGACTTTAACAATATAAAATGCTATTCTAATGCGGTGCGACTCGCACTCGGAGAGAATATATGACAAACACTCTTTTAAGTATGATGGAAGGAAACGGCACCGCCGCATATATCGTCCTTTTGGCACTCGGCATTCTTCTCGTCGTGAAAGGCGGAGACTGGTTCGTGGACGCGGCAAGCTGGATTGCGGAAGTATCGGGCATTCCGTCGTTTATTATCGGCGCAACGATAGTTAGCGTTGCAACCACACTTCCCGAAATATTGGTATCGAGCATATCCGCGGCGCAAGGACAGGCGGAAATGGCAATCGGCAACGCGGTAGGTTCGGTCAACTGCAACATTGCGTTGATTATGGCAATCTCGCTCGTATTTACCTATCCCACCATTAAGCGCAAAGATTATATAGCAAAAATCGCTATCTTGATTGCAACGATTGCGGTTTTGTGGGGATTGAGCGCGTCGGGAGATTTCAGCTGGTGGAACGCAATTATCGTGCTTGCGCTTTTCGTGTCGTTCATCATCGAAAACCTCGTCAGCGCAAAAAAACACTCCGACAACCTCATTAACGACAAAGGTTTCGAAACGCTCGAGGAGAATCAGGCAAAAGGCAACGGAATTTTATTTGACTATTTCCAAAAACTCGAATCGAGAAAAATCACTCTCAAGAAAACCGGAATGGTTATCGAGAAAAAAGATATTGCCAAAAACGTCGTTATATTCCTGCTCGGCGCAGGCGCAATCTTCTGCGGAGCGCAACTTATGTGCGACAACGGCGCGGCACTTGCAAGAAAACTGGAAGTACCCGAAGGCATTATCGGCGTAACAATTCTCGCAGTCGGCACTTCTCTGCCCGAACTGGTTACGGCAATAACCGCAATAATCAAGAAAAAGAGCGATTTGTCCGTCGGTAACATTATCGGCGCAAATATCATCGACCTTTCGTTGATACTCCCCATCTGCACGTTTATTACTCTCGGCAAGACGGGACAACCGCTCCCCGTAGACGCACAATCGCTGACGATAGACTTCCCGTTCTGTCTTGCGGCGGCAGGCTTTGCGCTTATCCCCGCATTGATAATGGGCAAATTCAAACGTTGGCAAGGAATTATACTGCTTTGCGGTTACGTCGCATATGTAACGTTGCTTATACTCAACACGGTACACGTAATAAATATTTTCTAAGATACTATAAACCATATGACAAGCCCGACAATCGTCGGGCTTATTTTTATATTGTTACTTGCGGATATAAGTGGTATTTTTATAGGTTTTGATTTGCATTAGTATTAAACGGCACTAAACAGATGAAGAACAAGGAAACACCCGTCCGAAACAAAACCCAACGTACATTTAGTACGTGATTTTGGAGCGGACGGGCTTTGGCGAGGTTATTCGTCAACCGCAAAATCGCAAAACGGCACTAAATAGATGAATGACGAGAAAGTGCCACGAGAATGGCAACCCTAATTTACTGATAGTAAATGAGTTGACAGGCTCGTGGCACTACCAAAGCAAAGAAAAATAAACGGCACTAAACAGATGAAGAACAAGGAAACACCCGTCCGAAACAAAACCCAGCGTACATTTAGTACGTGATTTTGGAGCGGACGGGTGTTGACGCAGTTATTCGCTGTTTAGTGCCGTTTAATGTTGGGAACCGTGTTCGATAAGGTCATACCACAACCCTATAACCGCACCGTAAACGGGATGCAGACGGGATTCGTCGATGTCGACGACGTAAGTGTCGGCAATGCTGAAAATCTTTTTGCGAGCGCGAACGACGGGGTTTTTCTTGTCGTAGGAGCCGTTGCCGTCGGACAAAAACGCTTTCATATGAATGGGACCGCACTTGATTTTGACGTCCACGTCGCCGACGGTTTTGGCGCGTTTGAAACGGAAAAACGGGAGTTTTTCGTCGATGGCAAAAATTTTGCGACCGTTCATATCGTTGACTTCGAAGTATGACGTAAAGAATTTTTTAAGCTCGGCTTGAATGCGAACGAGCGCAACGTCCTGCGTGTCGAACAATACGACGTTGGTCATAATTCTGTCAAATTGACGTACCGCAAAAAATACGGGAGCGTCGTTTTCGTCCGTTATTTTGAACTTGTTGCCGACTGCAAAATACTTTTGTTTGATTATTATCCTCATATACTTCTCCTCTTATCTCGGCATTATATGCCCTATTTAAGATTATGATAACACACGCGAGAGCGAAAATCAACTTTGTCTTTTCTTCAGGACGTCAAGCAACTCTGCTACGCGCTTTCCAAGCAGCGGATGCACCTTGTTCGGGCACAACTCGCAAAGCGGTTTGAGAACGAACAATCTGTTTTGCATATCGATATGCGGCACGCACAAATCGTTGTCGGATATTACGTCGTCGTCGTAAAAAACGACGTCTATATCCAACGTGCGGTCCGCCCATCTTCGATTGCGAACTCGTCCGCCTTTCTTTTCGATTTCGGCAATCGCAGAAAGCAGTCTATGCGGCTCGTACAACGTTTTGCATTTTACGACGCTGTTCGTAAAGGTGTTGTTTGCCACTCCGCCGTACGGTTCCGATTGCATTCTTTCGCTCTCGACAATATCCTTGAAATTGTCGTCCGACTCGAGCGCGGATACGGCAAAATCGAGATACGAATCCTTGTCTCCCTCGCTTGAGCCGAGCGCAAGATACACCTCGTGCCACTTTGCCTCGGTGGTTACGGCAACGTAATCGAAAGTGCCGCTCATCGGTGCGTCGGGCTTTTTTACGGTAAGGGTAACCGCACTTGCGAGAGGATAAGTTTTGAGCAATAAAGCCGCGCTTCTTTTGGCAAGAGTTTCTATCAAATCGAAGCAGTTGTTCTCACAAAAGGACTTTAACGTCTTTTTTACGGCACTATAACTTATCGTTTGCGTCAAATCGTCGTTTTGGGCGCATTCCGAAAAATCCGTACAAAGTTCTGCCGTAAACAAAAATCTTTGAGGATTTATCTTTTCTTCGGGGTTGACGCCGTGGCAAGCCACCACTTCAAAATCTTTAAGAATCACTTTGTCCATATCACGCCCCAGAGTAAAGTTTTATAACCATTGCGTTTTCCTTGACGTCGTGTACTCGTACGAACAAAACGCCTTGTCTTACGGCAAGAGCCGTGCTGTCGAGAGTTGCGGAAAGCCTGCCGCCGACATCGCCGCCGAACATAGATTTTCTTGACGTACCCAGCAAAAACGGATACTCGTCGAACATATCGAGCAATCTGTCATAACCGTTCAGAAGTTGCCAATCTTCGTCGTTGTTTTTGTTGAATCCTATGCCGCCGTCAAGCAGTATTCTATCCTTTTTCACGCCCGCCGCAAGCAATTTGTCTACGGCTTTTGCAAGCCCCGTTTCTTTGTCGAAAAACAAATCTTTTGTTTTGCTGTCTCTCCTGTCGTGCATAACGCAAACGGACGCGCCGCTTTCGGCAACCACCTGCGCCATACCGTCGTATTTCAGACAACTTACGTCGTTTATCATATCCGCGCCCGCTTCGATAGCCGCCGCGGCAACGTCGGGATAAAAAGTGTCTACGCTTATGGGAATATTCGCAAACTCTGCCCTAATCTGCTCGATAACTGGCAAAACTCTCGACATTTCCTCGAGCGCGCCGACTTTTACCGCATTAGGTCTCGTCGATTGTCCTCCGACGTCGATAATCTCCGCGCCCTGCTCTATGAATTTTCTTACGGTCTCGACTGCGTCAAAGCGATGTCTGCTACCTTCGTAAAAACTATCGGGAGTGGCGTTGAGAATTGCCATAACGTGCGTTCCGCTCGTAAAACGGCTTTCTCCGACGTGAAAATCGTATGTTCTCGCCCCTCTCATTTTGTGCCTCCCAACATCATTGTCTTGACTGCGTCGTCAATATTCCCTCTCACGGCGTAAGTGAGCGTGTTCGAGCCGACTTTTTTCACTCCTCGTGCGGTCATACAAGTATGTTGCGCCTCGATAACGACGATAACGCCTTTGGGCGCAAGTTCATCGTAGATAGCGTCCGCAATTTGCGCGTTGAGCCTTTCTTGCAGTTGCAATCTCTTGGCATACACGTCAACGACTCTCGCGAGTTTGGAAAGTCCGACGACTTTGTCGTTCGGAACGTACGCGATATGCACTTTGCCGAAAAACGGCATCAGATGATGCTCGCAAGTGGACGAAAAGTCAATATCCCTCTCGACCACGATTGCGCTTCCGCCCTCGTCAAACGTTTTGGACAAATGCTCCGCCACGCTCTCGTCATATCCTGCCGTAAGTTCTTCGAGCATTCTCGCAACTCTGTCGGGAGTGTCTTTAAGCCCCTCTCTGTCGGGATTCTCTCCTATTGCGACGAGAATATCTCTCACAGCCGTTTGTATCTTTTGTTTGTTGATAGTTCTGCTCATGGTTATATGTTTTTTCTCTTTTATTCGGGTGTGGGTGTCCCACCCGCAATTATTAATTATTAACTATTAATTATTATTTCCTACTCTCGTTCATATCTGCAAAAAGCGTGAGCGAACCGCAAAGTATCACTACGTCGCAATCGCCATCAAGCGCATTTTGCACGCCGCTCCTTACGCTTGCTTGCTCGTCGCAATTTGCGCAATACTTGCTTGCGATTTTTACAAGGTCGCTTTTGTCCATTGCTCTTTGGGACGTCGGCGTAACGACGCTCACTCTTGTTGCGAGCGGACAAACGAGGGCGCAAACGCCTTGCACGTCTTTGTCTTTGAGCATACCCATAACCAAGTGTACACGCCTATCCGCAAAGAAATCCTTGATTGCGGCGGCAAGCGTTGTGGCACCGTGCGGATTGTGCGCACCGTCAAAAACAAGCACTTTATCTTGCGGAATCGTAATGTTAAAACGCTCTTTTGCGTCTTTAACCACTTCGAACCTTGCGTGCCAAACGGTTTTTTCAAGCCCTTTTCGTATTGCCTCGTCGGGTATATTCCAATGTTTGTTTCTAAGCGTTTGCAATGCGCATATAGCAATGGAAGCGTTGACGAGTTGATGTGCGCCGAGCATCGAAATGCGATATGTTTTATCGTCGTACTCAAACGTCTGACCGCTCAAATCTTGCGCCGAAAGACGGGCGTTTTTGCACAAAATCACGTTGGAAATCACGTCGATTTTCTTGCCGTTGTCAAAGACGTACGGATGATAAATCTGTTGCATAATCTCGTCCGATTGTTTGCACGTCACGCAATCGTCTCTGATAATCGCGGCTTTTTCACTTGCGATTTCCGAAAGCGTGTTGCCCAAAATCGCGCAATGGTCAAGTCCTATGGGCGTGATGACGGCAAGCTCCTTTTGAGGTATTGCGTTGGTGGCGTCCCACCTTCCGCCGAGACCTGTTTCAAGCACGCAAATATCGCATTCCTTATCGAAAAAAGCAAGTGCCGCAACCGCCGTTTCTATCTCGAACGCCGTAGGATTGAAATCTCCCAAATCGAATGCGGAGCGAATTTTCTTTTCGCTTTCTATGCATTCTCTGACGACGGTCATATAACGCGCCACGTCGTCGTCGCAAAGCGGTTTGCCGTCTATCAGCCATCTTTCGTTATAGCAAAAAACGGAGGGAGAATTGTACGTTCCCACTCTGTAGCCCGCTTCGACCAACGCGCTCGTCAGATACGCTGTGACGGAACCTTTGCCGTTGGTGCCTGCGACGTGAACTATTTTGAGTTTTTCGTCGGGATTGCCGAGCAACGCAAAAAGTTCCCGCATACGCTCCAAGCCGTAGTCCGAGCCTGCTCTTTCTATGTTTTTGATATAATCAATAGCTTCTTGATAAAACAAAAAGCACCTCCTCCGGAAGTACTCGCAAAAAAACCTGACGGTAATATGTGAAGTCTGGAGTGAATATTGCACCGCGAGAAAAACCCTTCGTCCGCCGACACCCCACGTTCGCACGGCACTTAACGCGCAATACTCTACTACTTCCCGATTGATACCGATATTTTAGCACCGTTTCGCACTCAAAGCAACAAAATTGTATGCGTTGCCCACGATAAAAAACATTTGCTTAATATCAAGTTGTGGTTTATACTGAATCTATATTATTAAAACAATATTAAAGGAGACTGCTTATGTTCGCAAACGCAATAGGCGCGAAAGAGTTTGACCTCAACAGTCCTATTATGTACATACTTTACGGCATCGTTCTTGCATTCGTGGTGTCGTTGTCGTTGTACTATATGCTGACTGCGCTCAAAAGAGCAAAACAACTCGGCATTGCATCCGACAAAATCAAAAAGGTCATAACGACTTCGGCAACCTTCTCCATATTACCGGGACTCGGAATCGCGCTTGGCGTCGTGACGCTTATCGGTACGCTCGGAATCGCATTCCCCGCAATCAGACTTTCGGTCGTCGGCTCTTTGCAATACGAAACGCAAATGGCGGACGCTGTCGCAACGGGTCTCACAAAAGATTCTATGGCGGCGTTGATTGCTCGCGGTATGACTGCTCAAGATTTTGCGACGATGGCAATGATTATGACGATTGCCATTATGAGCGGCGGCGTGGAAGTGCTTTTCTTCTACCGCTTGTACCAACCCAAAATCGGCAAACTTATGGGCAAAACCACGAGCGTAGCAAAGAAAGGCGGAGTCAACATCGGCGACCTCGTGTTTCAAGTGTCCTTTATCGGTATGGTTATCGGCTACCTTGCAATGAGCATCGCAACCATAACGGGCGGCGTGAAATTTATCGACAACTGGTACAATTTCATTGCGGTTATCGTCGCTATGGCGTGTATGTACGTTTGCGACGTTCTTATCAACAAAGCAAACTGGAAGTGGCTTGACAGTTTCTCCACTCCCTTGTCTATGCTCATCGCTATGTTCGTCGTCGGCGTAATCAGTTATTGCGCAAACAAATACGGCTGGGCATTGTCTCCTGCGGCTTAATGAGGTGAATTATGGCTAAAGAAAGAGTTAAAGTTTCTATGGATTACAACCTCAAATCTCACATCGTCGGCAAAATCTGGATGTTTGCCGCTCTTATCGTGTTCTTTGCGGTGCCTACGACAATCTGCCTTTACTACGACGTAAAACCCGATATGACGGTTTTGGGTTCGACAGCGGTTATTATTCCCTTCCTCATCAACTTCTTGTCGGGCGTATTCGAGCCGATTATTTACTCTCCGATGCTCGGAACGAACAGCGCATACCTCGCATTTATCACGGGCAACCTGTCCAACCTCAAAATTCCTTGCGTCGTAAAAGCGCAAGAGATTTGCGGAACGAAACTCGGCACGGAAGAAAACGAAGTGGTGTCCACCCTGTCGGTTGCGACGAGTACTCTCGTAACGACGCTCATTATCGCAGTATTCGTTCTTATCCTTGCGGTAAGCAACTTGCAAAGCAAAATTGCAGAGAACGAGTGGATTATCCCTGCATTCACTTGCGTCGTATACGCTCTCTTTGGTTCTCTCGGCGGAAAATACGTTGTAAAGAACATCAAACTTGCGGTATTCCCGCTCACGATAATCGTCGTGCTTTCTATCGTACTCGGCGTGTTGAACGTCAATCCGGGGTCGGCATACTTGTTCGTCGGTATTGCACTTTGCGCTTTATTTGCCGTTCTCCAAATCGTGCGTGAGAAGAAAAAACAAAAAGCCGCAGAAGAAACGGAACATCTTGCGGAAATCGCAAACTCCGAAGTCGAAATAATCAACGACGAAAACGTCAATGCGCCTCAAGACGAAGAACTTACCGATATAACCGCACAAGACGATAACGCGCAGGAAGATAGCGTTCAAGAAGATAACGCACAAGACGACAGCGTTTCGGAAGAAGTCGAAGAAGCGGTTGAACAAATCGCGCAAGACACTCAAAGCGTGGACTGATTTGAATTGTTTTTGAAAGTACGAGAGCGAGAATTTTCTCGCTCTCGTTTTTTGTTATATCGAAATTATAAAAAAGCCACCGATTGAATCAGTGGCTTTTATGAAACGTAGTATTAGATTATTCGTTATCCGTGAGATAATCGTGGCAAGCGTCCTCGAGCGCTCTGCAAATCGCAAATGCGTCGTCAAGGTCTTTTCCTCTTACCATAACGCCGTGATGCGCCATAAAGCAAGCTGGTGCGTCTCCGATTGCCGACGCAACGTTTTTAACGAGTGCGTTCGTGCCGGGCAACGCCGCTTTTGCACAAGGAATCTCTTTGCCCAAAACGTCTTGATACTTCTCGGGAACGGGCATAGATTTGCCCATTGCGGCAAGAATGCAACCGTAGAACGGGTGCGTGTGAATGGTTGCGTTGATATTCTTGTCGTTCTTCATAAGAATTGCGTGAATACCCTTTTCGCTCGTCGCTTTATTCGTGCCTGTCCATTCGAGAGTGTCCATATTGACTTTTGCCATTTGCTCGGGTTGAAGCATAACGTAGTCGATACCCGACGGAGTGGCAAACATATATTGGTCATCAATGCGAACGCCGATATTGCCCCAAGTGCCTTGAACGAGATTTTCGGCAAGCAATCTCTCGCCTGCGTCCTTGATGTCCTGCGCAATCTTTTTGTCCTCGTCGGTTACGACGGCAGACGCTTTTTCTTCTTCCTTGGCGTTTTCTCCGCTTTCGGCGGCTTTTTGTTGTTTCTGATTCGTCTTGGAATACTTGAGCTTAAACACGACGTGTTCGAGCAAAGCGTTGACTGCGTTCATATGTTGAGTGCCGCCCTTGCTTTCTGCCAAAAGTTCAGCATTGCAAGCCTTGTCAAGCACAAGCGTTGCCGTGAACACCTCGTCGAGAGTACGTCCCGTAACTACCGCGCCTGCTTCGGGAAGCAAGCACACGTTGCGTTGACCGCTAAGTGCCGTAACGACTTCGGACGCAACGTTCTTGCCTGCGCACTTGATTGAAACGCCGCACACCTGAGTCATATCGTCGAGAATCGGCATAATGGTCTTTCTCTTTTTTGAAAACTCGACCGTGCTGTCGCTGTCGACGATTGCCGCGGCATCCGCTTTTTTGTCTTTGACCGCGCAATAAAGGATAACTGCCGCCGCACGGAAGTTGCCTTCGAGCGACTCGATATTCTTTTCGTTTACGAACACGACGTCGTCCTCTTTGACGTCGGAATAATCTATTCTCGGCTTTGTAATGACGATGCCGTCCTCATCCTTGACCGCTATGAAACCGCTTTGCAAATACTTTTTCTCCGCGAGCATACGCGCGTATTTGTTGATGTTGGAAACAATCAATTCGTTCATACTATTCTCCTAAATACATATTGCAATGTTATATTATTGCCTTTTGCAATATTATATCAAACATTGCAAAAAATGCAAATAAAAATGTTGGCGCACAACCGTGCGCCAACTCTTTTTATCGATTATTTCTCAAATCTCGACGCGTCCTCGCATTTAACTACGTTCTTGAACACGTTGTCGAAGCGACGGAGTGCCTCGTCGATGATTTCGTCCGTGTCTGCCATAGAGGTGTAAAGACGGCTTCCTGCGAGCGTAACGATACCGTTTGCCATATATGCGGCGCCCATTTGCTCCATAGCAACCTTTCTGCGGAGCATTTCGGGTTTCTTCTTGAGCATCGGAATGACAGAACCGAGCAAGCACATATTGCTGAAGTCGTAGCTCATTGCGCCCGTGCATTCGAGGTGGACGATGCTGCCTTGGTTGTATACGACGTAAGGAAGATTGTACTTCTTGATAAGGTCTTTGAGTCCTGCCGCAAGACGGTCGCCTGCTTTACCTGCTTTTTCGCAAGCGTTGTTCTTTTCGATTTCGCAAATCGCAACGTAACCTGCGTAAGAGCTGAGCGGGTTTGCCGCGAGCGTTCCGCCGACGTACGCTTTCTTGCCCATACCTGCAAGACCTGCAGCCATAAGGCTGACGTATTCTCTCTTGCCGCCTACGCCGCCTGCCGCGGGATAGCCGCCTGCGACGATTTTGCCGAATATCGTAAGGTCGGGATACATATCTCTGCCCGTGCCTTGACGCGTGAATTTAACGACTTTGCCGTTTTCGAGTTTCTTGTCTTTTATCATCCAAGGTTTGCCGTTGATGAAAACGGGGGTATCGTCGACTTTGTATTTATCGCCGAAGAAGTAACCTGCCGCGCCGTGTACGCCCACTCTGAAGCCCGTAACGACTTCGTCGAAGATGAACAATGCGCCGTATTTCTTGGCAAGGATTCTTGCTTTCTCGTTGTAATCGAAATCGATGGGACGAGTACCGGATTCGGGACCGACGGGTTCCACGATAACTGCCGCCGTGCCGCCCTTTGCGACGTTGCGTCTAAGCATTGCTTCGAGCATACCGAGGTCGTTGGGTCTGACTTCGTCGGTAGTTCTGTAAGAACCGGGGATACCGTGAGATTCGAGGAATTGTCTGCTTCCGGGAATCTTAAGGCCGTAAACCATTTGGTCGGACCAACCGTGATATGCGCCGCCGACTTTGATGATGCGTTTTTTCTTGGTTGCGCAACGTGCCACGCGGATTGCCGCCATAACGGATTCCGTACCGGAACCGAGCATACGGAACATTTCGCAAGCAGGCATCAATTCGTTGATTTTCTTTGCGAGGAGAAGTTCGCCCTCGTGGAAAAGACCGGTTACGGGGCCGCAAGTGTTGAGAAGCTCGAACACTTTTTCCTTTACCGCAGGATAGTTGCTTCCCAAAATGGTGGGGCCGCCTGCTTGGAGGAAGTCGATATATTGATTGCCGTCACGGTCGTACAAATATGCGCCTTCGGCTTTTTCCATACACATCGGGAACGGGAAATTGAACGCAAGGTTATGTTGAACGCCGCCCGGAATGTACTTCTTTGCTTCCGTCGTAATCTCTTTGGACTTTGCGCACTTGGTGTTGAAATGTTCCAAAATCTGTTTGAGATTTTCTTCAGACACACAATAAATAGGTTGGTCTGTCAAATTTTTCAATTCTTTATTGATTTGCTTTGCGTCTTCCCATTTGGAAATGCCGTAGCCGTTTGCCATAATTTGCCTCCGAAAAAAGTATTTTTTACTACTGAAATTATATCAAACCTCGCGCACGTTGTAAATACCAAAACTTCATAAGTAAACAATACAAATATCCCATATTGTTCAATACAAGACAAGTTTGCGGATTTGATAAGAGTCTTTTGAGGTTAGTGTTGCCACGTTTGCGGCAAAAATCTCCTCGCACGATAGAAAAAGCTCAATCAAACCTAAAGATTTGCTTATAATTCCGCTAAACAGAGGCAAAAATCAAAAAAGGTATTGCAATGTAAGCGTTTTTACATTATAATGCAAGCATAACCCCAAGGAGGTAATATAATGAACAAAACAGAATTTATCAAAGCAGTGGCAGCAAAAGCCGACCTTTCCATCAAAGACGCAACCGCAGCAGTCGACGCATATACCGCAGTCGTCGCAGAAGCATTGAAAGCAGGCGACAAAGTCGCAATCGCAAACTTCGCTTCTTACGAAATCAAAGAGAAAGCGGAAAGACAAGGCTTCAATCCCCTTACGAAACAACCTATCACGATTGCGGCAAGCAAAGCTCCCGTCGTCAAATTCGGAAAGGCTTTCAAGGATTTGTTCAACTAAAACTTTGATACGAAAAATAAAAAACGCTCTTTCGAGAGCGTTTTTTTATATGCGATATTCCGCAAAAACTATTTTTCGATTTTTTCTATATCCGTATACCGCCCGACAAGTTCGTCAATAGTTATTCCGAGCGCGTCGGCAATCAACCAACAATCTTTGACGTTGGGGATATTTACGCCGTTTTCCCAATAACTTATCGCGGCGTGCGTTACGCCGATTTTTTGAGCGAGTTGTTTTTGCGTGTAGCGTTGCGCTATACGGTTTTCCTTAATCGATTTTCCGATGAGATTGTCTTTCATTGTTTTAGCATATAAGAATTCTTACATTTATTCTTGACATTTAAGAATTCTTACATTATAATGAGCTTAACAAACCTGAACGGAGGAAAAAATCAATGAGCAACTACGCAGAAAAGAATTTAACGAAAAACGAAAAAGTCGTTTTGAAAGCAAAAAAATCATTTATAGCGGTTTTTCCGCACATTATCGGTTTTTTGACTTCTGAACTTGCAATCACAAACAAAAGAGTCATCGGTAAGGTGGGTTTGATTCGCACTCACTCGATTACCAGCTCTTTGAATAAAATCCAAAACGTAACCGTTTCGAGCGGACTTATGGGCAAAATCTTCAAATTCGGCACCGTAAAAATCGAAACCGCAGGCTCCGAACCCGTCAAATTCTACGGGATCAAGAAACCCGAAGAATTCAAGAAGGCAGTTTTTGCACAAATGGAATTGTTCGAACAAGAACGCTTGCAAGAACAAGCAACTCAAATGGCAACCGCAATGTCGCAAGCAATCAAAAAATAACTTGCAGCCACACATCACAAAAAATACGGACGAACCGCCGAAGCAATTTCGGCGGTTCGTCTTTTTTCCTGCATCTAACAGGCTTTTTCTTTTACTTTTTGGAAATTATTTCTCCTGTTTTAGGGTCTACGAGCATAGCCCAATAGTCCACACCGTCGCCGATAAACGAGACGTAATAGTAATACGACGCGCGGTCGGCGGTAATGAGCTTGACGTAAATCTCGCGCTCGGATTTTCCTTGATTGTATTCGGCGTCGATTTTATCTTTGAATTCGCGTTTTGCGATGTTGATAACGTCTTGAGACGTCAACGCCCCCTCGAGAACGGAACTCAAATCTATCTCGCTCGTTGCGTTGCCTGCGGTTATCGTTGCTTTCTCGGGAATAAAATCGAGTGCGACAGATGCCGTAAATTCGCCGTATTGTCCCGCCGTAAGTTCTCCCGAAAGCGTGCTTGTGCCTCCGCTCAAAACGTAGGATATGCTTTGATAATCGTTGCTTTTGAGAGGTTGAATCGTCAACTCGCAAAACGCCTCGACGTCGGTCGCAACGCCGTCTGCTATAAAGGTCTTTTCGCGCACTCCCCTTTCTACGGAAACGGCAAAACGCTCGCATTCGCCTGCGTAATATGCGTCGGTGCGCCGCGACACGTTGTCGGACGGGGTATTTTGAGGCTTATTCTTGTTGCACGCAACGAGACAAACTGCCGATACTATCAAAACGAGGATTGCAACTGCTATCGTCAATGTTTTTCTTTTCATACGCAGAATATATGCTTCGTTTTGCCTCGATATTCAAAAAAACACGTACAAAACGTGCCGAAAACGGATATTTTTTTATTGTAATATTTTATGAATATGTTATAATATCTTATAATTATGCAATTATGCGTGCGACGGAATTTGCCGAGCGGTATAAAATTCGTCGCGCGATAAAGGAAATCGGGAAGATGCCACGCAAACCCAAAGCCAAAGACGTAACGCCTGCCGTCGCAAAGAGCGACGAACAAGCGATTCAAGACGACCAAACCGTACAAGAGGAGCAGAACGCGCAAACCGTTACTGCCGATTCCGATGTAAGCGTCGTCGAACAACAGGCGGATACGACAGTCGACGTCCCTAATAAAATCGCCGAGAACTCGGCTCAAACCGAGCAAGCGGAAACCTCGCAGTCCGAAGAACCTGTCGAGGTGTTTGTCACGGATTGCGAAAAAGGTCTTTCCTCCGAAGAAGTCGACGAACGAGTGGCGCAAGGCAAGGTCAACGGAGACCAAAACGTCAAGACGAAAAGCGTCGGACAGATATTCAGAGAAAATATCGTAACGTTTTTCAATTTCGTATTTCTCGCGTTTGCGGTGTTGATTGTGTTTTTCGTAAACGGAAACGACAACGTCCTCACTATTTGCGGCAACTTCGGGTTTATGATTCTGATAATTTTCAATGCCCTCGTGGGTATTTTCCAAGAATTGCGCGCAAAACGCACCATTGACAAACTTTCGTTGCTCTCCGCCCCTAAAGCCGTCGTTTTAAGAGACGGCGAACAAAAAGAGATTGCCATAAGCGACATTGTTCTCGACGATATAACGATACTCTCGAGCGGAAGTCAGATTTGCGCCGACGCGGTGGTTGCCGAAGGTTCGATAGAAGTCAACGAAAGCCTTATCACGGGCGAACCCGATTCCATTCTCAAAAACGTTGGAGACGAAATTATGTCGGGCAGTTTCGTGGTGTCGGGCAATGCAAAAGCGCAGGTAAAACACGTCGGAATGGACAATTTCGTCGCAAAAATCAGCGCGGGCGCAAAATATTTCAAAAAGCCTAACAGCGAAATCTGGCGTTCTCTTATGCTTATCGTCAAGATTATGGCAAGCATAATCGTTCCGATGGGAATACTGCTTTTCTGCGTGAAATACTTCGTTCAAAAAGACGCCGAAGGCACGAGGGAAATGATTACCACCCTTTTCGGATACAAGATAAGCACGCATCTTTCGGACACCGTTCTCGGCACAATCGCAACTCTTATCGGTATGATTCCATCCGGACTCGTCGCGCTCTCGTCAACGGTATTCTGCGTGAGCATCATTCGCCTTTCGAGGCATAAAACGCTTGCGCAAGACCTCTATTGCGTAGAAACGCTTGCCCGAGTGGACGTGCTGTGTCTTGACAAAACGGGTACGATTACCGAAGGCACTATGGACGTCAACGGAATCGAGCCGAGCAAAGGCAAAGACGAAGAACAAATAAAACAGATAATCAAAAACGTTACTTCTGCCCTCGACGACGACAATGCGACGATAAACGCATTGAGAGCGTTCGTCAACGATTTGCAAACTTGCGGAGAGGTTGAACAAACCGTTCCTTTCTCCTCTCAGCGCAAATGGAGCGGAGCGAGAATAGACGGCGTATCCTACGTCATAGGCGCGCCCGAGTTCGTGTTTGCGAGAAAGACAAAAGCACTCGAGCATACCACCAACGAAATGGCTCAAAAAGGCTACAGAGTTATGGTGGTCGCGTCCTCCAAAAACGCTTTTTCGGGCAACGCTTTGCCCAAATCTTTGAAACTCGAAAGTTTTATCTACATCACCGATACGATTAGAGCGGAAGCCCCCGACACTCTGCGCTTCTTCAAGCAGGAAGGCGTTACCGTCAAGGTTATCTCGGGAGACAATCCGCAGACGGTGCGTGCGGTAGCTATGCGCGCAGGACTCGAAGATTGCGACAATATCATAGATATGTCCACTCTCACGACGGAAGAAGAAGTGTACGAGGCGGCAACCAAGTACACGATTTTCGGCAGAGTCTTGCCCGACCAAAAACTTATGCTCGTCAAGGCACTCAAGAAAGCGGGACATACCGTCGCAATGACGGGAGACGGCGTAAACGACGTGCTTGCGCTCAAGGAAGCGGACTGTTCGGTGGCTATGGCGTCGGGTTCGGACGCGGCGAAAAACGTCAGCTCGCTGGTGCTTCTCGACAGCAACTTCGCATCTATGCCCAGAGTCGTTGCCGAAGGCAGACGTTCCATAAACAACTTGGAGCGTTCCGCCGCCCTGTATATAATGAAAACCGTTTACAACACGCTGTTGGCTCTGTTGTTTATGTTGGTGGTCGAACCGCTTCCGTTCACTCCGCAAAACCTCACGATTATGGGTGCGGTTACGATAGGCATTCCTTCCGTCGTGCTTGCTCTCGAGCCTAATGCGGACAGAGTTACGGGCAGGTTCCTGCCAAAGGTACTGTCAAACGCCGTACCGGGAGGCGTAACGGTAATGCTCGGCGCAATCGCGGTGGTATTGTGCAACAGATTCTTCCTTACACACCTCTCCCCCGAGCAATCGCAAACGATATTTATTTGGGTTATAACTTTCGTAGGATTCTTGTTGCTTTTCAAAGTATCGTTGCCTACGAGGCTTGCGAGTTGGTCTGCGTTCTTCGGAATCAGCGACCTTATGAAAGAGCGTGAAAAGGCAAAAACGCAGGGAGAGCAACCCGTCAAAAAGCGCAGAAAATTCAAGGTGGACAAATCGAAACTGCTCGTATCGCTCAACCTTACGACGTATCTTCTTATGCTGTTTATCTTCTTCGGCGTTTACTTCTTGCACATATACGCCGACTTGAACGGAAAAACCGTCGACCTCGTACAAATACTTCGCGATTTCTTCAACCTCGACAACCATGTGACGTGGGAAATGGGCAAAGCAATGCTTGCTATATGCGCCGTTCTCATAGTGTTGTACGTCGGTTTCGTTGCGATGATGAATCAGGTCAAACTCGAACACGGAGAAGGTATCGAGCGCAGATTCGAACGTTTGGACATAAAACTGCGTGAAAAATCTCAAGCACCTCCGAAAGAAAAGAAACCCAAAAAAGAAAAAACAAAAAAACAAAAATAAACAACGAAGTCTATATCGCAAAGCGCACCGTTTTGCGATATTTTCGATATAACCAAACAAATCAGGTGAATTATGAAACGCAACAATATGTGTCCGTTCTGCTACATACGCTCGCTTTTCATCAAGAAAAAGCCCACGAGCGTTCAGCCCTCACTCCCCGACTATTCCAACGGCGTCGCACTCATACCGCCGATGGGTTGGTCGAGTTGGAACACTTTCCGCAACCGCATAAACGAAAAACTTATTCTCGAGACCGCACAAGCGATGAAAGACAACGGACTTATCGAGGCAGGATACAAATACATCAATCTCGACGATTGCTGGCAATCTTCACTCAGAGACGAAAACGGCGAATTGACGGGAGATTACGAGACTTTTCCAAACGGTATCGAAAGTCTTGCCAAAAAAGTAAACGCTATGGGCTTGAAACTCGGTGCGTACACCTCTAACGGCACTCTTACCTGCGAGGACCTGCCCGCCAGCCTCGGCAGAGAACGTTACGACGCATATACCCTTGCAAAATGGGGAATCGAATATTTCAAATACGATTATTGCCACCATATTCCCATTTCCAAATATGCGCCTCTGGTGTACTCGATAAGCGTTTCGCAATTCGACGGACATCCTATCGAGTATTCCGTACACAACGCCGTTTTGAGCGGTTTGGCGCGCTATATGACGGACACGAAGTTGCCAAGCGGAAGTTACGTTTCGGGACTTGACGCAAATCTCGGCAAAATAACCTACAACAACATCGAAGTAGACGAGGACGGCGAATATGTGCTGACGATAAACATCAAAAAGCACGGTTCTTACGAAAAATATCTCATCGCAAAAATCAACGACGACAAGGAATACGAGATTCTTTTTCCGCCGCAAAAACGCTTCAACGTAACTGCGCGCTTCCAAGTGCTTGTAACGCTCAAAGCAGGCAAAAACAAAATCGAATTGTTCAACCCCGTTACCAACAACGCCGACAGCGAAATGTATCAGTATATCCGTATGGGCAAAGCCCTTAAGGACGCAACGGAAAGAGTCGCAAAAGAGCGCAAACAAAAAGAAAAACCCATAGTTTTCTCAATCTGCGAATGGGGTTGGGGCAAGCCGTACAACTGGGGCGCGAAAGCAGGCAATCTGTGGCGCACTACCCCAGATATTCGCCCTTGGTGGTGGTGGATTAAGCTCATCTACGAACACACGGTAAAACTCTATAAATACTCGAGCAAAGGACACTACAACGACCCCGATATGCTCGAAGTGGGCAACGGCAAACTGACGTACAATCAAAACGTGTCGCATTTCTCGCTTTGGTGTATGATGAACGCGCCTCTCATTCTCGGCAACGACTTGAGAAATATGAGCGACGCCGTCAAGAGCATCGTTACCAACAAAAATTTGATTGCAATCAATCAGGATTCTTTGGCAAAACAAGCAAAACGCGTGAGAAAAGGCACGGTAGACGTACTGGCAAAACCGCTTGCGGACGGTTCTACGGCGGTTTGTTTCTTCAACAAATCCTCCCACGCCAAATCCTGCAAGTTTGATTTGAATACGCTCGTAAAAGACGAATACGTCGCAATGAAAAAGAAAGACGAATATTCCGTTCAAGAACAATGGAGCAATCAAAGTTCCGTCACGAGCGGCACACTCTCCGCCGTACTCGAAAAGCATCAAACCAAGGTGTTCGTTATAAAATAATGCAAAGACACGTCAAACATCCGTTTCCGCCCGTTATAGACGAAAATTGCCGCATTCTTATTCTCGGAAGCGTGCCTTCCGTCAAATCTGTGGAAAACAACTTTTACTATATGCACCCTCAAAACAGATTCTGGAGGGTGCTTTCGCTTATCTACGACACGGATTTGTACGGCGCAAGCATAACCGAACGCAAAAGTTTTTTGCTCGGCAAACATATCGCATTATATGACAGCGTCGAGGAGTGCGACATAGACGCAAGCAAAGATTCCGACATAAAAAACGTGGTGCCTGCCGATATTTGCGCTCTCGTAAGACAAAGCAAAATAAACCGCATACTTTGCAACGGCAAAGCCTCATACGATTATTTTGTCAAATACAATCCGAGCATCGCAAGTATGGCAATCGCACTTCCCTCGACAAGTCCTGCCAACGCACGCTATTCACTCTCCGTCCTCGTCGCAGAATGGGAAAAAGCATTAAATGAATGAAATACATAAACAGCGATGAGTCGCTGTTTTTTTATAATATAGTCGTAACTCCTCTAAATAAAATAACCCCCTCTTTCCGGACACGCCGGTATTTCTCAAATAAACATTAAATGTAACTTTCCCCCTTCCTTAGGTGTTTCCCCTATTCCGTTCCCCCCTCTGCTCAATGTTTGAGGGAACCCACGGAACTGCTCCGCAGGGGGACACACTCAGCCTTCGCATAAATAGTGACATTTCTCTATCTATGCCACGCGCTTTGTGCGCCGCTACGCAACAGAATGGCGCAGTCGCTTGTACTAATCGTCAAGCTCGGCGTTCGATTTGCTCGCCGCCTTGCGGCTCGAAACGCCGAACACACACATACCGTTTATAAGTTGTTACTCTTGAATGCTGACGAAATAAAAATAAGGGCTTCAAATAGATAAAGAACAAGAAAACACCCGTTCGAGACAAAACCAAGTGTGCTGAAGCACACGATTTTGTAGCGAACGGGTGTTGCCGCTTTTATTTGCCGCCGTGCGTTCTTATTCGGAACGGAGAGCAATGGCAGGGTCTTTCTTCGCAGCAATTCTCGAAGGAATGAAACCTGCAAGCATACTGAGAAGAATGCTGATGGCAAACATAAGGAGACATTGCCACCAGACGACTTGCATAAGTCCTGAAATCTTAAAGACAGCTTTGAGAATTGCACTACCCGCGAAAGAAAGCGCAACGCTGATGATGATGCCGATTATACCGGAGTATCCGCCGAGTATTGCGGATTCAGCGATAAATACGCGCGAAATATCTCTCTTTCTCGCGCCGATTGAGCGAAGCACGCCGATTTCCTTGCGACGTTCGAGAACGGAAGTGTAAATGATGATTGCAATCATTATGGTAGACACTATAAGCGAGATTGCGGCAAATCCGACGAGTACGCCCGTAATTGTGTTGACCATAGTGTTGACAAAGCCCATAATGGTCGACAGAGTGTCTCCGTACACTATTTTATCTTCGGGTCGGTTATCCGCCTCGACCATAGCGTTGTATTCGTTGATAAACGCCACAATCTTGTCTTTTGCCTCAAACGACGTACAGTAAAACTCAATGGAGTTGGGGTTTGCAAGCTCTGCAACGCCAAACGCTCTCATAACTTCTTTGACGAGAACGTCGCCGTCCTCGGCTCTGTCGTTTGAAAAATCGATTCTGGTAGTGCCTGCCTCGAGTTTAACTTTGGTATAGTCCTCGTCAAGGTTGATGCAACTTCTATACCAATTTTGGTTGTCGGCTTTTGCTTCGGTCTCGAGAGCCTGCAATCTTTGAATTGCGGGATGCTCCTGCGCTTTTTGAATGAGCGTTTTGGTAAGCTCGCGCGTATAACCGACTACACCGTTTATCGACGTGACGGTAACGCCGTCGCGAGGTCTGATAACGCCGACGACTTTGACGGTAATCGGGTCTTTGGAGTCAACCCACGCTTTGCTTTGCTCCGTATGGTCGTGCGCAGTCCACGTTTGTCTTGCTTCGGGAGCGTCGGGATTGTCGCATTCGAGATAATACGAATCGGGCAAAATCTTATATTCGAGGTTCAGAAGTTCATCGATGTTGGTGCTTCTGGCTGCCCATTTTTTGTTCATAACAGCTTGGATAACTTCTTCTTGAGATTGAAGTCCGAGCATAAAGAGTTGATAGTCGAGAAGTTGGTTCTTGTTGTCCACCACGACCACCAATTCGTCGTCTCTTGTCGGCCATTTTGACTTTTCTCCGACGAGTTCGTATTGAGATTCGAGAAGTTTTTGGTTTTCCGAAATCTCCGTCCAAGACGAGAACATCGAACCCGAGGACGTAAATGTCTGAATCATACTGAGGTAGCCGCTTCCGTCCGACGAACCCGAGCCGTCGTCGAGCATACTCTTTATTTCATCCGGCAAATCATCCAAAACGCTTCCCATAACCTCGGAATACGGATTGACCTTCATATATCTGCTGTCTTTCTCGGGGTCTTGAATAAACGCATTGAAGTTTACGCCGTAATTGTATTTTATCGAAGCCCAAGATTTTATCTTTTCCTTATTCGTTTCGACGTATTCGGCAAACGGAGCGAGATTGTTTTTTCTAATCAAATCGTCGATATGTCCGACGAGGTTGCCGAGGAAACGCTTCGTGTAGATTTCGTCCGTTTGAGGGTTGGTCGGACGGTTGGCGCTGTCCGCGTCTTCTTCGGATACGATTCCCAAAATGGCGTTTACGTCCGCCGAACCGCTGCTGATAGTGAGAGGATAAGTCGAAAGCGCGCTCTCCTCGAGACCCTTAACGTAGTTTGACGCGCCTGACGAGAGCGAAAGTACAAGCACTATGCCGATAATACCGATAGAGCCTGCGATGCTCGTAAGAAGCGTTCTGCCTTTCTTTGCCAACAGGTTGTTCCAAGAAAGAGAGATTGCGGTGGACAGTTTCATTGCCGCCCTGTCCGCTTTTTTCCATTTGAGGAATCTTTCTTTGAATGATTTTTTCTTTGGCTTTTCGACCACGCCGTTATTATTTTCGATTTTTTCAACGATAACTTCGTCTATGACTTCGCCGTTTTCGGATACTTCGACTTGCTCGATTTCGACTACGCCGTTTTCGTCGTCGCTATTAGTCTCTCCCTCGGCTTGAGAATCGAACGGCATAGAGTCTCCGACCACTTCGCCGTCTTTCAAATACACGATTCGTGTGCTGTATTCTTCCGCCAAAGACGGATTGTGCGTAACCATAACCACGAGCCTGTCTCTTGCAACCTCTTTGAGCAAATCCATAACCTGAATGCCCGATTCGCTGTCCAAAGCACCCGTCGGCTCGTCCGCCAAAATAATTTCGGGGTTATTTACAAGCGCACGAGCGATTGCGACGCGCTGCATTTGACCGCCCGAAAGTTGGTTCGGCTTCTTCTTTGCCTGAGAGGCAAGACCGACTTTTTCGAGAGCTTCCATAGCTCTTTGGCGTCTTTCTTCTCTCTCAACGCCCGCAAGAGTGAGGCTCATTGCGACGTTTTTGAGAATATTCATATGAGGAATGAGGTTATACGATTGAAAAACGAAGCCGATACGGCGATTTCTGTAAGTATCCCAGTCAACGTCGTCGTATTCCTTGGTGGAAACGCCGTCAATCTGTATATCGCCGCTCGTATAGCGGTCAAGACCGCCGACGATGTTCAAAAGAGTGGTTTTTCCGCATCCGGAAGGTCCTAAAATAGAGACAAATTCGTTTTTCCTAAATTCGATTGATACTTTATTGAGCGCAAGGACGCTTTCTTCGTCAACCTTGTACTCTTTGGTTATATCTATAAGTTTAAGCATAAAGCTCCTGAAAATTTATTTTTATTTGGCACTTAGCAGACCGAAACGGCGAATTCTGCCAGAAAAATTCCCGTCGCAAGTTTGCAAAACAATCGGAATATCATTCTCCGAAACGGCGATTTCCATACTTCATATCGCCGCAAAACAGGCGCAAATACGCGCGCTACGCAAACTCGTATATCTACTAATCTTATACATATTAACACAAATAAACACCATTGAAAAGCGTTTTTTCAAAATTACTCGACATTTTATAATTTTTGTATAGTTTTACTACAAATGTATTGCAAAATTACTGTAATACGCAAAATATTGCCGTTTTTCGCTGCTTTTCCTAATATATACACCGCCTTGCATCGACTTGCAAAATACAGAACTTTGGAATAAAGAATAAAAAAATATACGATTCGTGTATTATAACGGCAATATCGGGTGCAAAATAACAAAAACACGCGGTGCAAATACACGCATCGTATTTTTACACTTGTACTTACAAATAAAAAGCACCGCCTCGTATGCGGTGCCGATTGAACTTTTTACATAATTCGCGCAAAAATACTAATCGTGTCTTTTAAGAGTCCTCAAATAGTCCTTGACCTCATTCGACACTTGTCTGCTTTCAATCGTTTTTTGTATGCTTTTGTTGTGCGTCCACGTCTCGAGCCTGCCGTCTTGCAAGGCTTTGACCGCAACGTCGTATCTTTTGACCAACGCCATACTCATATACCAAGCAACGGCAATCTTGACGTAGTACTCGTCCGACTTTAGACCTATCACTTTTTCAAATTTTTCAAAAGTAAACTCGTCGTCGAGATAATGTCGCATTGCGCACACTATTCCGAAACGCACGGTGTACGTCTTGTCGGAATCGAGCCATTCTTCGATATAATTCCAAAGCACGTCTTTATTCTTTGCAAACGTTTTGGGATTGAAAGTGTCGCAAACCGCCCAGTTATCGACGTATGGCAAAAACTCTTTCGTAAGTTCTATGGATTTGGCGAAGTCGTCGCATTCGGACACGAAAAAAGAATGCAACAGATTTTCTTCGTAATACCGATGCGGAAGCGTTTTCAAAAACGACGGCAAATCTTCTTTTACGAAATCGGAATCTTTGAGCAGCGTTTTTGCGATTTTGCGAAGCAGAGGAACTCTCACTCCGATTACGCTTTCCTTATCCGTCGTCGGCATAAGCGCAGACTGAAAATCTCTATACGCTTCGTCGCGATTTTCAAACAACAACTTTTCTATCTTGGTCATACTTTCAGTTCTTCTCTTTTTCAATATAATCGACAAGTGCCTCGCAGCCTTCGACGATGTCGTTGTAGGTTCTTTCAAAATCTCCCGTCCACCACGGGTCGGCAATGTCTCTCGGACAATTCGTAAAGTCAAGCAATCGACGCACCTTGTCGCTTGCGCCGATTATATTGTATATTGCTCTGACGTTTCGTTCTTCCATTGCGATTATCAAATCGTATTTGTCCTTGTCCGCTCTTTGTAATACCGTGGCGCGATGCGGCAAAACTTCTATGCCCTTTTCCACAAGTTTTCTGCGAGCGGGAGGATAAACGGGATTGCCTTCTTCCTCGTGTGAGGTTGCGGCGGACGCAATGAAAAACTCGTTTTGCAATCCGCGCTTTTTAACGACGTCGGTCATTATGCACTCCGCCATAGGAGAGCGGCAAATATTGCCGAGGCACACAAACATAATTCGTATCATATCAGCATTCAAAAACGAACGACAGAGGTCCGTCCTGCTCCTGTTCGATAAACATATGCGCTCCGAAAACGCCGTTCTTTACGACGACGCCTTCGTCTCTTACTTTCTGCGTAACTCTCTCGTAAAGCTCTCTTGCTCTGTCGGGCAATTCCGCATTGCCGAAATCGGGGCGATTGCCCGTACCTTTTCCGAGAGTTCCCGCGAGGGAGAACTGCGACACGAGGAGAATTTCTCCGCCTGCTTGTTTGATGTCCAGATTCATTTTGTCGTTGTCGTCTCTGAACACTCTGAGTTTTGTCAGCTTGCGCGCGAGATAATCCGCCTGCTGTTCGGTATCGCCTTTGCTTATGCCGAGAAACACGGTAAGACCGCTCGGTATTTCGCTTATAAGTTTGCCGTCCACATAAAGTTTGGAACGGAACGTGCGCTGTATCAATGCTCTCATTGTATATCTCCGAATCGTATGTTTATATCTTGATTTTTGCAGAATAAAACTACCGTTTTGCATTTTTATTCTGTTTTTGTCGTTTTGAGATACGACGTAATAATTGCCCTTTTATTGCTTTTTTTCCGCACTTGAATCTGAAAAACGCTCGTCCTTTTTCTTGCCGTTCTTAGGCGGAGGAGTTGCAAGATACTGATAAAAATTGCACTCTAATTCGCTGTTGTAAAGTTTTCGTATTTTGTCCGCGCGTTTGCCGTAATACTTTTCAAAAGCCTTATACGACGTAATCGTATACACGCACCATTCGTCGAGTTTGCTCGTCATAATGCCGAAATCTCTATAAAGCGTTTTGAGTTCCGACTCCTGCATAAGCCTTTCTCCGTACGGCGGATTGGTTATTATAACTCCGTGAGAAAAACGCGAAGAAACGTCGCGCATATCCGATACCTGAAAATGTATTTTGTCTTTGACGCCCGCTCTTTCGGCGTGTTTTAAGGCAAGTTTTATTGCGTCTTTGTTTATATCGAATCCGCTTATATGCAATTCTACGTCGCGATTTATAAGGCTTTGCGCCTCGTCTTGCACGATATTTCGCACCGTCGGAGCGTTTGAAAACTGTTCGCACGCAAAATTTCTATTCATACCAGGGGCAATATTCATTCCTATCATACTTGCTTCGATAGGTATCGTTCCCGAACCGCAAAACGGGTCTATAAGCGCGCGTGACGGATTCCACACGGACAGCATTATCATTGCCGACGCAAGCGTTTCTCTTATCGGTGCGTCCCCGAGATAAGTGCGATAGCCTCTTTTGTGCAAACCGTCTCCGGACGTATCCAACGTTACGGTTGCAACGTCGTTTTGCAAAGACACTTCTATATCGTATTCGGCTCCGTTCTCGTCGAACGAGCCTTTATATACGGTTGAAAGTTTTGCGATAATCGCTTTTTTCGTTATACTTTGAACGCTCCTCAACGCAAAAAGTTTGCTTTTCGACGATTTTGCGTCAACCACGATTTTTGCGTCTTTTGGCAAAATATCCTGCCAACGCATCGAATAAACGCCCTCGAAAAGCATATCGAAAGTTTCCGCTTCGAAAGAGGCAAGGACGATTCTTACTCTGTTTGCGGTGCGCAAAAACACGTTGCTTCTCACAACGTCTTTGAAGTCTCCCTCAAAAGTGATTCTTCCGAAATTTGCGCCGCTCGGCTCGTATCCGAGGCGCATAAGTTCACGCTTGGTTACCGCCTCTATACCGCTTGCAACGGCAACTTCGATGTTGAGTTTTCCGTCAAATATACTGTCCATTTTATTCTTTGAGTTTTGCTTGTCTTTTGTGCGATTTCGCAATACAAGCATTTTAAGCACGCATTTTGGAGCGATAAAATGCTTTTATTGCGATTATACTTTAATAACGTCTTTGATTACTTCGCTTGCTAAGAGCATACCTGCAATGGCAGGAGCAAAACTTATGCTCCCCGGGATATGTCTGCCCTTTTCCGTCGGAGTGTCTTTGGGGATGACGGGTTCTTCCTTTGAATAAACCACTTTGAGTCTTTTGATTCCGCGCGCTTTAAGTTCCTTGCGCATAACCTTGGCAAGCGGACAAACGCTTGTGGAAAAAACGTCGCTTACCTCGAACTTGGTACCGAGTTTATTGCCCGTTCCCATACAGGATATAATTTCCGTACCTGCCAGTTTCGCGTTTTGAATAAGAGCAAGTTTTGCACTTACCGTGTCTATCGCGTCCACGACGTAATCGTATAAAGACAAATCCACCTCGTCTGCCGTATCGGGCAGATAAAACAAGTCGTACGCTTTCGTTTTGCAATCGAAATTTATACTCTTTATTCTCTCGATTGCAACCTCCGTTTTCTTTCTTCCGAGCGTATCTACGGTCGCGAGAATCTGTCTGTTGAGATTGCTCGCCGAAAACACGTCGTTGTCAAGCACGTCAATCGTGCCTACGCCTGCTCTGGCAAGTCCTTCGACGACGTATCCGCCGACTCCGCCGACTCCGCATACAAGCACTTTTGCGTTCTTAAGCAAATCGACGCCGTCTCCTATAAGCATTCGGGTTCTCGTATACAAATCGTCCATATCAGTTCAGTACGCCTCTGCGACGCAGTTCCTCCGTTGAATTTTCTCGTTTGGGTTTTTCCTCTTTCGTTACCCACGCTCCGAGCGTGTTTGCGTCTCTTTCGCAATAGAGGTCGTAATAATTCGCTTTGCCTTCCGCTCTCATTTGTCTGAATTTTTTGCCGTTGCACCAGATAGTGGACGGAATGCCTACGACGAGCAAATACAGCGGACCGCTCAGTAGCGATTGCACGGTGTGTCCGTACTCGTGTATGCGTGCGTCCTTTTGCCAAAAATCGGGACGATTGCCGTTGACGAATATAAACGCGCCCATAGACACGCCGCCCCAGTTTCCGTCGTGATAGGTAAGGACTGCGCCGTGGTAAAACTCGTGCTTGCAATGCGCGTATCTGAGAAAATAGCAAAACCCGAGAAAAGTCTGCAAAAAGCCCCAAGTGCATTGAACGAGCCAATACAGCGCAAATTTGATTCCTTTGACAAATTTCATAATCGCAATCCTCTTTTGGAATATTCTACTACACATCAATCGCAAAATCAACCTCAAGGCGCACTCCCGCATCTCAAAATCGCACGAGCGAAATTTTTAGCGTTTTCAAGGTCGAAATAAAACTTTTGCAAAAACCGAAAACACGTTTGACATCAACACGATAGGTGTATTATTATATAAGCAGTAGCAAACGAGGATTGAGATATGTTGCACAGTTGTTTTCCAGAAAGATTGAAATCTCTCCGTCAGGAGAAGAATATGCTCCAGCAAGACCTTGCGGAGCATTTGAAAGTGTCAAAATCCACGGTATCGGGCTGGGAAGTCGGCAGAAATCAACCCAACTACGACACGCTTATCGAGCTTAGCATTTTCTTCGGCGTATCCGTAGACTATCTTATCGGAAGAAGAAACTACTGACGTTTCGATATTTTGTAACGCAAATCTTGCGAGAGCGCAAAGCTCTCGCTTTTTATTTATCCGAACTTACGCTTAACCTCGAACTCGACGTTAAGCCGTCGCTTCCCTCATTTAGGTAATTTGACTTGTACTATCATAAAAATAGTGGTATACTGTTATAAATTATATAAACCATACAAGGAAGTTTTATGGACATTATTATAAGCGGTCTCGGCGCAGTCGGCAGCATTTTGATGCAGGAACTTGCGGACGAAGGTCACAACATAGTAGTCGTGGACATCAACGGCGAGAAAGTCGAAAATGCCGTGGAAAAGTACGACGTCAAAGGCGTTATCGGCAACGGCGCAAGCTCCTCCGTACTCAAAGAAGCGGGCGTGAGCTATGCGGACTTGTTTATCGGCGCGACCAACCACGACGAGCTTAATATTCTTTGTTGCATAATCGCAAAGAAACTCGGCGCGAAAAAAACGATTGCACGCGCGTCAAAACCCGAATATCTCGACTTGTTCAAAAACGAAGGCGACCTCGGGTTGAGCCTTATGGTAAATCCTCAATACGAAGCGGCTTTGGAAATAAGCCGTATGCTTCGCTTCCCCTCCGCGATAAAAGTCAACGAATTCAGCAACGGAAAGGTTGAACTCGTGGAATTCAGAGTATCTGCCGATTCCGACCTCGTCGGGCTTTCGCTCAAGCATCTCGGAGACAAATTCAAGGCAAAAGTCCTCATCTGTGCCGCTCAAAGAGAGGGCAAGGCGATTATTCCTACGGGCGATTTCGTGATTCAGCCCGAGGACAGACTTTTCCTTACGGCAACCGCAAAGGACATCTCTCTTTTCTTCAAGCAACTCGGTTGGAACAGACAAGCGAAAGACGCGATTATCGTCGGCGGTTCAACCACGGCTTATTATCTTTGCGGCGAACTTGACAGAATCGGCATCCACGCAAAACTCATAGAAAAAGACCGCAAAAAAGCGGAACAATTCTCACAGGATTTCAAAAAAATCAACGTCATTCTCGGCGACGGCACCGACCAGGATTTGTTGAAAGAAGAAGGCATATCTACGGTTGACGCTTTCGTCGCGCTTGGCAATATGGACGAACAAAACATCATAATGAGTATGTTCGCGGCGTCTCAAGACGTGCCGAAAGTCATTACCAAAATCGACCAGTTGAGTTACTACGATATGTTGCAAAAAAGCGGCATTTACAGCGCGGTTTCCACCAAAAACTCAACCGTCGACCACATAGTCAGATTCGTCCGACTTATGAACAACACAAAAGGCAGTACCGTCAAGAGAATGTTTCACATCATCGACGATTCGACCGAGATTCTGGAATTCGAAGCGAAAGAGAATTTCAAAAAATTCGATATTCCCCTTCAAAGCCTCAATCTCAAGAAACATTTGCTCGTGGCGGGCATTATCCGTAAAGGCGTGCTTATCACACCTTCGGGTCAAGACGTCATAAAAGAGGGCGACAACGTCATCATCGTCACTCTCGAAGAAGGTCTTGACGATTTGAAAGACATATTGGACAACTAAGGGCAGATTATGAATATACGTCTGTTGACATTCGTGCTTGGCGAAATTGCCATTATAATCGGTGCGCTGATGTGCATACCGCTTTTTATGGCTATCGGATACGGAGAAAGCACGACTATATTAGGCTTCGGCATAGCGGTCGGAGCGTGCCTCGTGCTGGGAATAATCGGCATAATAGTAAGGCCGCCGAAAGATAAACGCGATATGCGCTCGTCGAGCGGTTTTGCAATGTGCGGTTTGTTCTGGATTTTCATTGCGCTTATCAGCGCGATTCCGTTTAGAGTTTCGGGATACGTCCCCAACTATATCGACGCGATTTTCGAGACGATTTCGGGTTATACGACAACGGGTTCAAGCATACTTCGCAACGTCGAATTGCTTCCCAAATCCCTGCTTTTCTGGCGTGCGCTCACTCAATTCATCGGCGGTATGGGCGTGCTTGTATTCGTCATTGCGTTAATTCCCAAAAACGACAAAATGTCCACGGCTTTGGCAAAAGCGGAAGTCCCCGGACCTCAATTCGGCAAACTCGTAAGCAAATTGCGCTTTTCGTCGATGATTTTGTATGCAATATACATTGTGATGACAATGATATTGGTTGGCATACTCTGCGCGCAAAAAATGCCCGTTTTCGATAGTTTCTGCACCGCGTTCTCAACGGCTTCCACGGGCGGTTTCGGCATAAAAGCGGACAGTATTGCGGCATACAACAGCGTGGGAATAGAAGTTACGCTCACGGTGTTTATGCTGTTGTTCTCAATAAATTTCAACGTGTTCTATCTCATTATCGTAGGACACTTTATCAAAGCGGTACGCAACGAAGAACTGTTCTGGTTCCTCGGTATATACGCGGCGGCAGTAGCGGTTATCGTGACCGACCTCTGCACGCAAGGCGGATATGAGGTAGGTCAGGCATTCAGAGACGTTACGTTCAACGTATCATCGGTTATGAGTACGTCGGGATTCGGCACGGCAGATTTCACAAAGTGGCCGCTTCTTTCTCGTATAGTACTTCTCGGCATTATGTGCATAGGCGGTTGCGCAGGCTCTACGGCAGGCGGTATAAAAGTATCGAGAGTCGTTATGCTCGGCAAAACGTCTTTCCTCAACCTCAAAAAGACCATTTCTCCGCGCTCGGTATATACCGTTAAAATGGACGGAAATCCCGTTGACGAAGCGACGTTGCGCAATGCGCAAAGTTTCTTTATCCTCTATGCCGCGATTTTGGTTGCGTCTACCCTGCTTATTTCCATCGAAAAGCACGGCTTTTCTGCGGAATTCAGCGATTTCGAGACCAACTTCTCGGCAGTCATAACTTGCTTCAACAACGTGGGTCCCGGTCTCGGCGCAGTCGGCCCCAAAGGCAACTTTGCAGACTATAGTATCTTTGCAAAGCTCGTGCTTAGCTTCGATATGTTGCTCGGAAGATTGGAAATACTGCCGATACTGCTACTCTTTAATATTAAGTCGTGGAAAAGAGCGTAAATAATTGCGCCGAATGCTAAACACGCGTCACTTATCTCTTTGAGATAACTTGACGCATATTTAGGCGCAAACGTCCTGCACAAAAGCAATCGGAGCATTGCTTTTGTGCGTAAGGTTTCGCAACCTTGAGGCGGCTCGGCGGTTGCTCAGACGGATAGTTGATGCTCACAACGACACTTCGTGGAGTTATAAACTACGGCTCCGCCTGTCTACGAGTTTCGTTTACTAATGGGGTGGGACACCCACACCCGAATAATAATTACCAACCGCGCCTATGGCGCAATACCACTACCACAACACCGCACTCAAAGTGCTTTATAGGTGAAAATATGGACGAACAAAACAATATCAACGTCGACGAAACAGTCGAAAACCAAAACGCTGTCAGCGAAGATACGCAAGCGGAAAACGAAAGTCAAACGCCTCAAACACCGCATATCGACAAGAAATTGCGCATTTTTGACGTGATTTATCTTGCGATTTGCTCGCTGTTTATGCTTGTTATGTGGTGTACGGGCTACAACTTTTTGCCGCTCGTGGCAAACGTTCTTGCAATAATTGCGGGCGTATTGATTTTTGCCAGAGTGCTTGTCAAAAAGAACGTCGGGCTTTATATGTGGATTGCGTATATGGTTTGCATCTGCGGACTGTTCGTATTCTTCCTTATCTGGGGAGCGGAGAGTTTCGGCAAAAACCTTTGGTACAATCTCGTGCTTGTGCTATTCCCCGTACTGCTTGCAACGCTCGTTTACGTCGCAAACCGCTTTATAAGCAAACAAACGGCGCTTCGCGTCACTTGCGCGGTATGTGCGTTTCTTATGGTCGGCACGGCTATTGTGTACGTTTTCTTTATGAATTTGCGTTGCCGTCCCACGGTAAAGAGTCTGCAAGAAGGTCACGACGACTATCTCAAGAGCGTTGCCGACAGATACAAAACGAACGACGACTCCCCCAACGTGTTGTTTATCCTTATGGACGATATGGCGTACAGCGATATATCGGCGTATAGTTATCTCGGCAGCGAAAACGCTACGATAAACACTCCGAATATCGATTCCATTGCCGACAACGGCATAATGATGGACAACTTCTATTCGGCGTCTCCCGTTTGCTCTCCGTCGAGATTCTCGATACTTACGGGCAGATACTCCTCGAGAGGCTATCTCGACAACGTCGTGTTCCCGAGCGATATTCAATCCAACCCGTGGTCTCCCACGCACTTCCTCAACCCCTATCAATTCCTCAACAACGTCGACGGAATTTTGGGAGACGAAATCACGTTTGCGGAAGTATTGCAAGCGGCAGGCTACCACACGGGTTGCATCGGCAAATGGAATCTCGGCGACTACGGTCAATATTTGCCCACAAACCAAGGCTTTGACTACTTCTACGGCAGTTACTACGTCAACGATATGACGCCTTACAACTGGGTTGAGGACTCCGTTGACGATGACGGCAACTTCCACTCTAAAGAAGTACGCACTCACGAGGAAAATCTCGACCAATCTCAAAGCACTCGTTTGCTCACGGCACAAATGCTCAACTTCATCAGTTCTTCGGTGGAAAACGACGAGAAATTCCTTGCCTACTACACCACACCGTGGCCGCACTTCCCAATCTATTCGGACAACAACGGCAACGGCAAGGGCGACACCAACGACGACACTTATATCGATTGCATAGAGGAATTTGACAAATATCTCGGCGACATTCTCAACTACCTCAAAACGCACAAAAAAGGCGGAGCGGAATGCACGGCAGACGATGCGGACAATCTTTATAACGATACGCTTATCATATTCACGTCGGACAACGGCCCCGGCAGAGAGGGCGTTACGGGCGATATGAGAGGCAGAAAAAACACCACTTTCGAAGGCGGTATGAAAGTGCCTATCCTTGCAAGTTATCCCAACGGAAACCTCGGCAAAGGCAGCGCAATCGAAAGCGTAAATTACAACTACTATCCGTGGACGGACAACGAAGTTCTTACCTCTTGCGACAACGTTGCAAGCAAGGTCAAATCAAGCGCAAAGACAGGCACGACCAAGCATATCGACGCAAGCAGTATGAACTTTGACTTGTTCAACACAATCTTGCGCTACTGCGGCATCACGAATGCGGACAACAGCGTATATCTGCCCTCGGACAGAATTATCGACGGTGCGGATTTGTACGACTTGTGGCAAGCAAACGTCCCCGCTTCCACGCGCGTTCACGACAAACTGTTCTACCTCAAAAAAGGCAAATGTCAAGCCGTGCAAATGGCGGTTGAGGTTGACGGAGTCGTGTACGACTTCAAGTACTTTGACAAAGTACGCACGGAAAACTCGGCGTTTATCGACCAAGTTTACAAAAACTACTTGTTCAATCTCGACACCGACCCCGCGGAAGGCTATTCAATATCCAAGGATTTGCCGTGGGTTGCAGAAAAACTCAATGCCGAACTCAAAGCGTTCCGCAAAGAGATGAAAACCAACCGCCGCGGTATTTTGTAAGAAATCGAATCAAATAAAAAGAGTTCCGACGTTTGTCGGAACTCTTTTTTATACTGCGGATTGCTCCGTCGGTATTTGTTTAATTATACGACGATTATTTATTCTCGTCGTTTTCGGTTGCGCCGTCTGCTTCGTTCGCATCCGAATCATCGTTTGCAGAATCGTTCTTTGAGTTTGCAACGCAAAGTTTTGCGATTTTTCTGAATCCGAACACCATAACAACGGCAACCACGCCGAGCGCAAACATAACTACCCAAGCCGCCAAAACGATAGATTTGAGAGTCTTTATCTCCTCTTTGTTCTCTGCGATTTGGTTTTCTGCGCTGTCAAGACGAGCCGACAATTTGTTGATTGCATCCTCAAGAGCCGTGTCCGCTTCTTCGATTTGCGTCGTAAGATTTGACTTCAACGAGACGTTGGTGTCTTCGACGTATTTGTCGTTTGCCGTCTTTGCGTTCTCGATTGCCGCCGTGAGTCTCTTGATTGCTTCGTTCACGTCGTCGGTATTAGCCTTTGTGTCAATCTTGGTCGTAAGTTCGGTTTTTGCCTCGTCAAGAGCCTTTTGCGCCGCATTTGCAACGTCCGTTTTTGCCTTTTCGACTGCCTCGTCAAGCTCGCTGCCGTGTGCGCCGAGTTGATTGAGTCTGTTGTTGATGTTGTCAATGGCATTGTTGAGATTCGTGACGGATTCGTCAACCGCCGATTGGTCTGCCTTGGCGTTGATTTTGTTCACAAGTTCCGTTTTGGCATTTTCGAGTGCCTCCGATGCCGCATTAGAGACGTCGGTCTTTGCCTTCTCTATTGCTTGTTCAAGCTCGCCGTCTTTATCTCCGAGAGTTTTGAGCGTGCCGTTGATTGTTGCGATTGCGCTGTTGAGGTCTGCAACCGCCTTATCTACGTCCGCTTGATTTGCCTTTTTGCTTATAGCCTCGGTAAGTTCGGTCTTTGCTTTTTCAAGGGCTTGTGACGCAGTATTGATTGCTTCGGCCTTTGCGTCCTCAATCGCTTGTTCAAGGTCGGCATCTTTCTTGCCGAGTGCGGTAAGCGTGCTATTGATTGTATCTATTGAGTTTTGGAGATTTTGTATAGCCTCGTCAACGTCCGCTTGACTTGCCTTGGTGTTGATTGCGGTTGTAAGCTCGGTCTTTGCGTCCTCAAGTGCTTTCGTCGCCGCGGTGGAGACATCGGTCTTTGCCTTCTCTATTGCTTGTTCAAGGTCGGTATCTTTTGCCTTGAGCGTTTCGAGCAAACTGTTAATAGTCGTTATTGAATTGTTGAGGTCTGCGACCGCTTTGTCAACGTCCGTCTTGTTTGCCTTGGTGTCGATTGCCGTGGTAAGTTCGGTCTTTGCTTTTTCAAGAGCTTGTGACGCCGTATTGATTGCTTCGGTCTTTGCATCCTCAATCGCTTGTTCAAGGTCGGCATCTTTATTGCCGAGTGCGGTAAGCGTATTATTGATTGTATCTATTGAGTTTTGGAGATTTTGTATAGCCTCGTCAACGTCCGCTTGACTTGCTTTTGTGTTGATTGCGGTCGTAAGTTCGGTCTTTGCGTCCTCAAGTGCTTTCGTTGCCGCGGTGGAGACATCGGTCTTTGCCTTCTCTATTGCTTGTTCGAGTTCACCGTCTTTATCTCCGAGCGTTTTGAGCGTGCCGTTGATTGTTGCGATTGCGCTGTTGAGGTCTGCGACTGCTTTGTCCACGTCAGTCTTGTTTGCCTTGGTATCGATTGCCGTTGTAAGTTCAGTCTTTGCTTTTTCAAGAGCTTGTGACGCTGTATTGATTGCTTCCGTCTTTGCATCCTCAATCGCTTGTTCAAGGTCGGCATCTTTCTTGCCGAGTGCCGTAAGCGTATTGTTGATTGTATCTATCGAGTTTTGGAGATTTTGTATAGCCTCGTCAACGTCCGCTTGACTTGCTTTGGTATTGATTGCGGTTGTAAGTTCGGTCTTTGCGTCCTCAAGTGCTTTCGTTGCCGCGGTGGAGACATCGGTCTTTGCCTTCTCTATTGCCTGTTCGAGTGCGCCGTCTTTGTCGCCGAGTGCAGTAAGCGTGTTGTTTATCGTGTTGATTGCGCTATGCAAATCATCGATAGATTCGTCAACGTCCGCTTTGTCTGCCTTTGCGTTAATCTTGGTTGTAAGTTCGGTCTTTGCTTTTTCAAGAGCTTGTGATGCCGCGTTGGAAACCTCGGTCTTTGCATCCTCAATCGCTTGTTCGAGTTCGGTGTCTTTCTTACCGAGTGCTGTGAGAGTGTTATTTATTAAATCGATTGAATGTTGAAGGTTTCTCACGGACTCGTCAACCGTCGTTTGATCCGCTTTCTTATTGATAGCGTCAACGAGTTCCGCCTTTGTCTCGTTAAGCACATACTTTAGCGCTTCGAATTCTTCTTGCTCGCTCAAAGTTTTGTTGCAAAGCAAGCACAAACCGTCTTTGAATTGTTCGTGATTGCATTTCTGGACGTACAAATAAGTGTAAGTGCCTGTAGTGCCGTCAAAAGAGTCCGTTTCTCCGGCAGCATAAGTATAAAATTCGTCTTTGTTCGTGTCTTTATTGTGTGCTACAAAGCAATATCCGCTCGGTAAAGCGCTGTTTACTTTTCCTTTATTCACACGCAAAGACTTAATTTTGCCGCTCAATACCGTAAACTTTGCGCCACTCGCGACGTCGAAAAAACACATAGTGTTGGCATTGCCTTTATATAACGTATCGCGCGTTGTAGACTTTACAGCAAAAGAGCAAGCGCCGTAGTTTGCCTTATCGTAAATCTCGCCGCCGCCGCTAAGAGTTATCGATTGATTCGACAAAGTTTTACCGTTCAAATCCAAATAAACGTTTGTAGTAACTTCGGGACTGTTTTGGATTGAAAAACTTGCGAAGAATTTGACGCTGTGGTTCTCCGAACTATTACACGCTTCATACCACGGATTGTTACCACTATAAAAAGCAGTTGACGTTCCTGAAAAGTCCCAGTTGGGATATACCACAACGACGGGGTCTGCTGCTTCCGCAACGGAATTTTGACTGAATCCGAGCATAAATACTGCCGTTAAACAAAGCGTTGCGACAAGCATTATGCATAACGTTTTGATTGAAAATTTCATCCTTGATTGTTTCATTTGTATATCTTCCTTAAAATTTTATTCTTTCGTTTTTCCTTGCAATCGCTTGTGCAAGGTTGGTTTCTGATGATTAATTCAATTTCGTTTGTTAGTCGTTTGATTCGTTTGCTGTTTCGTTCTTCTTTTCGGCGCGTTTTTGACGGCGGCGAAGAAGTGTTTGCTCTTTCTTGTACTGACGTTCTTTTTCTATCTGTTGAAGCGCAACGTCCATACAGCCTTTGACTGCGTCGAGAGACGCTTGGTCGTCAACTTTTATAACGGTGGGTGCTTGGCGCACTTCGATTTTGTTGTTGCTGATGTAGTTTTTGAAATCGAGATTCGGGACAATCAATTCGCAAACGATAGCGTCGTTTTTGATTTTTATTCTTACAAGACGGCTCTTGCCGACCTTGTATTCTTCATACGTCGCGTTCTTATAACGTTTGTTACCGTCCACCGCCATTGCATATCTCACGATTTCGTCATAATAAGCACGCTTATCGTAAGGCAGTTTGAGATACTTTTGCTCGAGCGTAAGTTTGTCGGTGGAAAACGCAACGTCTGCGTCGGGCTTACCGTCAGCCGCCACCTCGTCTTGCTCGATTCGTTCTTCTTGCGCGGCTTCGGTTTGCTCGTCGTCAGAGGCGTTCTCGTCTTGGCAAACAGGTGCGGATTCCTCCTCGCAAGGCTCCGAATCTTCACAAATCGGCTCCGATTCCTCTGCGACGGACTCCTCGTTTTCTTCTTCTGTCGTAGTCTCGGCATTTTCCTCGCTCGGGACGTCCGCAACTTGCGGAACGGCTTTGCGCTGGGATTTAGAGATATTGTGAAGCACGACTACGAGGGTTACAAAACTTACTATCGCAACAGCACAAGTGAGTGCTATAATGACGTAAATAGCTGTTACCATTTTTCATTTATCTCCTATACGTATTCTTATTTGACAGTAGATAATACATCACTCGGTTTTGGCTGTCAAGGCAATTAAAACATTTGTATAAAAAATACTTAGCGACGTTTAATTACCCTATAGCAAAAAACAAAAAGGACTTGATTCAATCAAGTCCTTATATATATTTTTCCTTACAAAATTCTGTTTTACGCCGTGATTGTGTTAAAGATAACGCATAGCAAAAACATAACGATAGGCACTATCGTGAAAGCAAACGATACGGAAAAAACAATCAACTCGCTTTTGGTATGTTCTTTGCTTGCTCTGCTTTTTAGTTCTTCAAGCGGTAAATCGGCAAATCCTGGTAACCAATCACACGCCTGATAAAGTTTGTATAATCCAAATATCTGCAAACCCGTGTATATTACCAAAACAATTCTTGTCCAGTCCATAGGACAATACTCATATTCTCTGACGTGTACGCAAGTCCACATTCCCAATGCCAAATTTACAATAACAGACAAAACTATTGCCGCTATTTGCCATCCGTTCGACAAATGGCTTCTGTATGAAATATACTCGTTGTATTTTTCACTTTTTTCTCCAACAGCATTAGTATCTTTGGTCTTATATTCTTTATCTTTATATACAACGGTCAAATTATGTCCTTTCGGATAATACACTACATTCATACGGTCTATGCAATAATCAGATGCCCTTGTACTGATGCTTGACATTTTGTCATTGCTATGATAGGACTCTATCTTTGACTTAACTTTGCCATCAAATACTTTAGAAAAGTCATTCACAGCTTTATCCACTGAAGTGCTCTGTACACCTATTGTGTAAAGGTTTCTCAATTTTGTTGGCATCGAATCGTTTTCTTTGAGTTCTATCATTTCGGACTTATCGAAATTATCATAATTCTTCACTTCGAAAACTTCCGCTTTTTCAGGGTAAAATGTATAATCATCTTTATACTGTTTCGTGTATTCACTACTTTCAACATTTGGCGAAAATTTCGTTACGACGTCTCCCGACGAGTTTACGGAAGAAGTGCCGGTATAACCTGTAGTCACATAAGATGTATAGGTAACAGAATATGAAGCATCGATTTTTACCCATCTTAATATCATATCAAATCCTTCAACATATTCGAGCTCAACCGAAATGTTGTCAAGATTAGAGACAAATTGCTTATATTCGTCCGATAAAGTTATATCTTTTTGACATTTTTTGCAAAAGTCTTCTTTTATGCTCTGAATCTTTTCTTTTTTTGTGGCTTCATCGTAGTCGTATATTTTTATACTATCGATAAATCTTGTTATATCGTTTTTTATCATTCGCATTTTTCCCCTTTTTGTTATATATAAAACAATACATCACATAATGATGTACGTCAAGTGTATTACATCACAAAGTGGTAAATTGTAGTTATGGAAACGGCAAAAATAATCGGCAAAAACATAAAAGAAGCAAGGAAACAAAAGGGGTACACCCAAAAACAGGTTGCCGAAAAAATGTTTATGACTCAACAACAATACAGCCGATTTGAAAACGGCGTGTTCGAGTTGAATTATGACCAGATTTTGTATCTTTGCGAGTTGTACGATATAACGCCAAACGACGTTTTCCAAAAATAAATTTTCTACGATTTTAACTATAAAAAAAGAGCAGGTGGCGTTGCTACCTGCTCTTTTTATCTTACATTACTTTTTGTAAACCAACTTCTCTATCTTGCTTTCCCACTTCGCAATCTTTTCTTCGTCGTAAGTTTCGGGAATTTTCTTTGCGATTTTTGCGGCTTTTTTGGAGCGCATAAGCATATTGTTCATCGCAAGGAGCAGAGGAAGTCTCGTCCAGCCTTTTGCGACTTTCACGACGAGGTCTTTGGGAGTCAACACGATAAGTTTGCCCGTGGCTCCGCAAGCCATATTGTTGTCGTCCACGACGCCCTTTTCAAAGAGCCAATCGAGGTCTTGCGGCTTTGCGCCGAGCAACCAACGCTTGAGTACGTCCACTCCGACGTGGTCCGCGCCGCGCATTTTGTAATATTTCACTTCGTATTGCCACAAATCTTCCTTTTTGACGGAACCCGATTTGATAATCGTATCGGCAAGAATGCAAGCCGCTTTCATAGAGTTTTCGATGCCGCTGCCTATCATCGGAATCGTCATAAACGCCGCGTCTCCGATTGCGACGTAACCGTCCGTCATCATACGCGTAAGCGGATAGCGAATGGGAATGATGCAGTTGATTCCGCCACGCACGACTTCGTCGGATATAATGGGGTTGGAGGCTTTGAGCGCGCTATATGCGTGTTCAAACACGTCCTTTGGCAATTCTCCCGCTCTGCCGATAAGTATATTGACCGTACCTGCAGGGTCGATTATGCTCCAGCTTATTCCCTCCTCTCCGAGGTGCTTGAGATACGCTCTGTTGGTGTTTTTTGGGTCCGCAACGCCTACCGCTTTCTTATTGAACGAGCGGTATGCAACGAAAATCTCGTTCTTTTGCGGAGTTGCGGTTATGTGCGCGCTCTTTGGCAATGACGCACGGAACGGAGACATTGCGCCCGAATTGTCAACGACCAAATCGGCATACACCTTTTCTCCGCCGACGACGATGCCTTTGACTTTGCCGCCCTCGATAATAAGCGAATCTACCTTTTGCCCGAGGTGGAAGTCCACAACGTCTTTTGCGCGGTCTATGTATTGTTGTGCGAGTTTGCGACGCTCGGTCGACCAATCGAGTTGGTTTTCGGGCAAATTGAGGTTGACCTCTATGCGCTCCGCAGGCGGCACGAACGTCCAGTTGCGTTTGGTAAAATATGTGTTTTCTTTCGGAAGCGGAAGCCCGAACATATCGAATGCGTCGCGATTTACGTCGTCGTGCCAGTCGTACGACACGGTATCGTAAGTGTCTTTTTCGTAAACGCTGACGTCATAACCTGCTCTTGCAAGCCTCTCGCTTGCGACCAACGACGCCATACCCGCGCCTATAAATATGATTTTCATAATTGTCCCCTATATTTTTTAACTTTATATATATTGCAAAATCTTGAAAATTATGGATTTTGCGTATTCTAACCGATTTTATTAAAAGCGCGCTTGAATTATTCGTTCAGGTTCTGCAACATAAGTTTCAACAGAGCCTGCAATACGCGTCTTTCGTTGTCCTCGAAATGATTGAATGCCACGGCGTAAAACTTGTCGTTTGCCTCGGATATTAGTTCCGCCACGGCTTCGCCTTGCGGAGTGAGTTCGAGAATCTGCTCTCTCTTGTCAACGGAAGATATATTTGCTTTGATAAAGCCTTTGTCTTTGAGTTGTTTTACGCTACGCGAAACGAGAGCCTTGGAAACACAGGCAGACGAGGCAATCTCGCTTGCCATACCGAATGTTCCTATGCTCGAAAGCACCACGACTTCGTTGGGCGTAAGGTCGTAATCTTTAAGTTCTTTCATTTGATAATCGGTGTATGAACGCAACAATTTGCGAAACGCCGAAAAATAATAAGCCGTATTTTTCGTATCCATAATCGTATTATACCATTTATTACCGTTGCTTTCAAGAAAAAGTTTACAAAATCAACGATTCTTCCGCTACTCCCGACGTTCTTTCAAAAAAGCGCAACCGTTCTTCGTGAAAACTTGCTTGTAAATTCAACGGTTTTTAACAGAAAAAATCGCTTGTCACAAGGACAAGCGATTTGAGTTTTGATTTGAGTTTTGAGCGGTTAGAATATCGAAACAGCCGTTACCATTCGATAATCATCGCGTCTTTCGCGCCGTCGTTTAAGGAAGCGAAAACGAAGCGTTTTGCTCCGACTGATTTCAGCGAATACGCAAAACCTGCATTTCCCTCGCAACCGATAAGCGCGTCCGTAACGACCGTGCCTATCTTGACGTTCATATCCTCTGCGCTGCCTATTTTGAGAACGGCGTCAAGGGTATGGAACAAGTCTGCGGTGTCGTCCGCACTCAACATATTGAGAGTGAGTGCCTTGTGCGAAACCGTGTAGGCAAACGCGTCGTCCGTTTTTGCAACGCTTACCGTCGAAGAAACGTAAAGCGAATCGGGAACGTATTTCACAAAGAGGCTGTACGGGAAAGAATTCATATCCGCTTTTATTTGCGAAAGGTCGAGTTTTGCGACGATGTTGAAATCCGCTCCGCCGTTTTCCGTAAACTCGGACAAATCAATCTGCATCAACGTTACGGGAATCTCTCTTTCTCCGAGCTTGATTATTCCGCCGTTGTTTTTATAAAACACGGTTTGGGCAAGCGCGCCCAACTGTTTGTCGTCAAATACCAGACTGCTCGGATTTTCGCCCGAATCTTCGAGCGTTTTACCCTCGAGAGCGGAAAAATCGACGTAATAACCGTTGTATCCCTTGCCGTCCTCTTTTGCGATAAGACCGCCGAACTTGCCGTTTACGTTGCTTTGCAAGGCGTTGAAATCATCTTCGCCGAAAGCGTTGGGACAAAGTTCGTTTTGGTCGACGTCCTGCGAAATTATTTTAAGTTGAGCGGCGGTTTTGAACAAATCTATATCGTATTTTTTCAACACGAAGAAGTAGATTCCCGCAAGCACGAGTGCAAGTATCAGAATAATTGCAAACACGCTTATCAATATTTTTTTTAATACTTTCATTTTATTCCTCCGTATATATGCAAGCCGCGATTTGCGCTCGCTATACAGATATTATAGCACTTTGTGCGCCACAATGCAATATATGCTTCGACTTGCACGATTTTGCATCGGCAAGACGTTGCTTTGCAAATTGCGTTTTATAAAAAAATCGCTTGCCTTGCGACAAGCGATTTTCGTCGTATTATTAAAGTTGCGGACCTGCGGGAACGAGTGCTTTGCCGTGAGCGTTGCCTTCGTACTTCGCAAAGTTCTTGATGAAGCGACCTGCAAGGTCAACCGCTTTCTTGTTCCAATCTTCGACGTTTGCATAAGTGTCGCGCGGGTCGAGAATGCCGCTGTCCACACCTGCAAGTTGAGTCGGCACTTCAAAGTTGAAATACGGAATGGTCTTGGTGGGTGCTTTGTCGATGTCGCCGCTCAAAATCGCGTCGATGATGCCTCTGGTATCCTTTATGGAGATACGCTTGCCCGTGCCGTTCCAACCCGTGTTGACGAGGTATGCTTTCGCACCGCTCTTTTGCATCTTCTTGACGAGTTCCTCTGCATATTTGGTGGGATGCAATTCGAGGAACGCTTGACCGAAGCAAGCGGAGAAAGTCGGAGTCGGCTCGGTTATGCCGCGCTCGGTACCAGCAAGTTTTGCGGTAAAACCGGACAAGAAGTAGTATTGCGTTTGCTCGGGCGTGAGAATGGAGACGGGCGGCAATACTCCGAATGCGTCTGCGGACAAGAAGATAACGCTCTTTGCGTCAGGAGCCGCGGAAACGGGGCGAACGATGTTCTTGATATGGTCGATAGGATAGGAAACACGAGTGTTTTCCGTCACGCTCTTATCTGCGAAATCGATTTTGCCGTTTTCGTCCAAAGTTACGTTTTCAAGCAAAGCGTTGCGTTTGATTGCGTTGTAAATGTCGGGTTCGGAATCCTTGTCGAGGTTTATGACCTTTGCATAGCAACCGCCCTCGAAGTTGAATACGCCGTTGTCGTCCCAGCCGTGTTCGTCGTCGCCGATAAGCAAACGTTTGGGGTCGGTGGAAAGAGTGGTTTTGCCCGTGCCTGAAAGTCCGAAGAAGATTGCGGTGTTTTTGCCGTCCATATCGGTGTTTGCCGAGCAATGCATAGACGCAATGCCTTTGAGCGGCAAATAATAGTTCATCATAGAGAACATACCTTTCTTCATTTCTCCGCCGTACCAAGTGTTGATGATTACTTGCTCGCGGCTCGTGATGTTGAATACCACCGCCGTTTCGGAGTTGAGACCGAGTTCTTTATAATTCTCCACTTTTGCTTTGGACGCATTGTAAACTACGAAATCAGGCTCGAAGTTTTCAAGTTCTTCCGCAGTCGGCTTGATAAACATATTCTTGACAAAGTGCGCTTGCCAAGCAACTTCCACGATAAAGCGGATAGCCATACGAGTGTCCTTGTTTGCGCCGCAGAATGCGTCCACGACAAACAATCTCTTGTTTGACAACTCTTTGATTGCGATGTCCTTGACCGCTTTCCACGCTTCTTGAGATGCGGGATGGTTGTCGTTCTTGTATTCGTCCGAAGTCCACCAAATCGTGTCTTTGGAGTTGTCGTCGACGACGATAAATTTGTCCTTGGGCGAACGACCCGTATAAACGCCCGTCATAACGTTGACTGCGCCGAGTTCGCTTACCTGACCTTTTTCATAGCCTTGAAGTTCGGGCTTGGTTTCTTCCTCAAACAACATCTCGTAAGAGGGGTTGTACACCACTTCGGTCGTACCTGTGATACCGTATTTTGTCAAGTCGATATTTTTCATAAATATCATCTCTCCTTATAAAAAATCTTTATTTCGCACCGCGCCGATTGACGAGATACGAATTATTTTACCGTATTAAGGATATTTAATATCCATTGCCGTTATTATACAATATTCTGCGACAAAATAAAAGTAAATTTTTATCAATAAAAATATTTAGCAAATGTTTAAGAAAATTTTAAGGGTTGTTTTGTTTTACCGCTTGTTCCGCTCTCGTTCAAGGCACACTTATCAACAAATCGCTTATTGCGTGCTTATACGCGGAATGTGTCCATTCGAAGCGTAACCTATACACGGTATGTATGATTTCGAAGACGGGATTCGAGCCGCAAGGCGGCGAGCCTTTGAGCGCCGAACTCGACGATTAGTACCGTCCGACTGTGACGTGTTGTTGCGTAGCAGTCACACAAAGGACGGTGGCATAATGAGAGAAATATCCCTATCTATGTGAGTGCCGAGTGTCGCCCCCACGAGCGACGGATAATGTTGTAGAGAATTGTCCTTATACGAGTGGCGGGAGAAATACCGGCGTGTCCGGAAAGAGGGGGTTATTGTATTTAGAGGAGCTACGATACACTCTGTTAAAAACGCACTTAATGCGCTCTAACACAGTTATTCGCTCAACACCCCACCCCTATATTATAAACGCGTCAAATAGATGGATAACGCGAAAGCGCGCGTCCGAGACAAAACCCAACGTACAAGGCGTACGTGATTTTGTAGCGGATGCGCGCTGCCAAAGTCAGGCGCTATTTGACGCGTTTATACAAACGAGTTGTATATGGCGTTGATAGCCTTCTCGTAATCCGTTGCGTCCACCGCAACGATTATATTCAGTTCGGAAGAACCTTGGTCTATCATTCGGACGTTGACGTTGCTGTCGGAGAGGGCTTTGAAAAGAGTTGCGGCGGTGCCGCGGCGCGACGCCATATTGTGTCCGACGGTTGCGATGAGAGCAAGACCGCTGTGTATCTCTATATTGTCGGCGTTGAGCAGTTTCTGCAGGCTTGCAAGCACTTTTTGCATTTTGCCTGCGATATACTCGTCTCTCACAACAACGGACAGAGTGTCTATTCCCGACGGAATATGCTCGAACGGTATCCCCTCTGCCTCGAGAACGGACAATGCCTTTCTGCCGAAACCTATCTCGGAATTCATCATATCTTTTTCGATATTTACGATTGTAAAGCCCTTTTTGCCCGCAATACCCGTTACTACGCAATCTCCTTTGGGCAGGCTTTTTTCTGCAACTATCATAGTTCCCTCGCAAGAGGGATTGAACGTATTTTTGACGTTTATCGGAATGCCTGCGCTTCGCACGGGGAAAATAGATTCGGGATGCAACACTTCCGCCCCCATATACGAAAGTTCTCTCAATTCTCTGTAACTCAAGCAATCGATTAAGGCAGGATTTTCCACTATGCGAGGGTCTGCACGCAAAAAACCGTCCACGTCCGTCCAGTTTTCGTAAACGTCGGCGCACACCGCTCTTGCGACGAGCGCGCCCGTTATATCCGAGCCGCCTCTCGAAAAAGTTTTGATGTTATCTTTGCAATCCGAGCCGTAAAAGCCCGGAATGACCGCATACTTTACGCCGTCGAGCCTCTTTTTTATAAGTCCGAGCGAATACGAGGTAAGCAATCTTCCCTCGTCGTCGAATTTTATCACGTCGGCGGCGTCCACAAACTCGAATCCGAGTTTTGCGGCAAGTAATCGCGCGCACAGATACTCCCCTCTCGAAGCGGCGTAATCGCTCGTTTCGCTACGCTCGATTCTGTCTTTTATATCGTCGAGCGCGGGAAAAACGTCAAAATCTATATCGAGGCTTTTGACCATATCGGAAAAGCGTTTTTTCACGACTTCGAATGACTTTGAACAGTTGCCGTTTCTCTTTTTCTCGTCGTAACACGCATATAGCGCGTCGGTAATTTTGACGTCGGTTACGTTGCGTTTCCCGGGTGCGGAGACAACGATAAAGCGCCTGTCCGCATCACTGTCTATAATCTTGATAACTTGCGATACGGTGGCGCCGTTTGCCATTGACGTTCCGCCGAATTTACATACTTTCATACCTTTCTCCGGTAAAAGTATATTCCGCATCGGCGGTGTCGTATGACCTTTGTCTATAATAATTTTAGTTTGTCGCTATTTGATTTTTTTGGCTTCGAAATAATATCTCTTTTCTTCGGCCTCTCCCATAGAAAACGCCTTTCTGCAAAGAGTTCCGTTTTTCAGGACGTAACCGAAAAGTTCCTCTTTCTTTATCTTCGGCATAACGATAGCCACGCCCTCGTTTTCCGCCGCCACGGCACGCAAATGTTCGATACCGTGGATATAATCCACCGAGCAACTTTCGTGCGAGCCGAGATACTCGTCTATTGCCGTTTGAATGTCCTTTATTGCCTTTGCGCCGTTTGAGTCTACGCAAAGAGTGAACTCTCCCGAACTTCCGAACGCACCCACACGCTCATCTCCGCAAAGTTTTGACTTCATAAAATCTTCAAAGTCTTTGCCTGCGCCGAAAACGAAGCGATGAATAGGCTCGAAAACGATTCCGTCGTCGTGCAAATTTTCCACCTCGCAAAGCGCGAATCTTGCGGGATGCGTTGCCTTTTGCGTATCGTCCAAGCCTTCTTTGACCTTGTTCCAATGCGCTTGCGCCGTGGCAAGAGAATGGTTGCCGTCGCCAACGGCAAAGATAAACTCGTTCTTTTCGTTTCCGTAAAGATTCTGCACCGAGCGTTCGTAGCAATCGAAAACGTTGATAACTTTCTTTGCGTCCACTCTGTAGCCGAGCAGATGTCCGCCGCCCATATTCAAATCGAAATCGTAAAGTTTTTCGTTTTCGTCACGCTCCGCCCAAAGTTTTTCAATCACGCTCTTTTTTCTGTCGTCGATAAGGAGCATAATATGCGGCAATTCGACGGGTGCGTTTTCTCTTATCTTGAGGCGAGGCGGTATGCGGTCGAGAACGACTCCTTCGGTGGACTTAATCGCCGCCGTCGACGGATGCGTAAAGCAATAATCTTCGAGGTCCACAGCCAAAACGACTCCGAGCCTCGACACGCCGCTTGCCGTCGTCCTTTTTACAAGCACGAAACTGTCTTTGAGCGTTTTGAAAAATCCGCCGTCTATGTAGTCCTGCATAGTGCGGTTGATTGCGTCTATGCGTTCTTGTTTGTCGTCGTCCTCGAGGTAAACTTCGGGAAAAACGAGTTTGAGCGTACTCGGCGCGTCTCCTACGAAATTCGCAAGGTCTTGCCAATACTTACGCTCCGAAGTAAACTGGTCGCAAGCGACGACCGACCATTTTTTGTGGTCGCACCCAGACGGGATAAGAATGTCCGTTGATTTTATCGTTTTCATTTGAACCTGCCGTTTCTGCTTCTTTTGACGATACGACGATTTGCGTGCGCTTCGCGAAGTGCGATTGCCGTGGGAGAAATGCCGTATGCTTCTTCGATTTCGTCTTTGAGCTTATCCATAGTCATATAGCGTTTGATTTCGCCGTGCTTGACGACGGAAATAATGCCCGTCTCCTCGCTGACTACGATAGAAAGAACGTCCGTGTCCTCGGTTATGCCGATTGCCGCGCGATGTCGAGTGCCCATCTCTTTGTTTACGTTGCGTTGCGTAAGCGTGAGGAAGCAACCTGCCGCGATAATCTTGTTGCCGCGCACGATAACCGCGCCGTCGTGCAAAGGTGCTTTGGTATTGAATATACTCTCGAAAAGCGGAGCGGAAAGCGTTGCGTTGAGGCGCGTACCCGTGTCGAGAATGTTGTCGTGAATATCCCCTGCGGTATCGATAATGATAATCGCTCCGACGTCGTTCTTTGCCATATCCTGACACGCCGTAAGAATCTCTGCGGTTGCGTCACGGAGTTCGTCGTCGCTGTTGTGCGTCTCGAAGCCTTTTGCCGTGGATACTTTCTGGAACAGGTTTTTCAAATCGTTCTGATACACCACGCAAGCGGCTACTATATCGAAAACGACCACGAAATGCATCACATATTTCGCAATGGCAAGCGTTCCGCCCAAAAGTTCGGACAAAATGTTGACCAAAACGTCGAGTATTCCGCCCAACAGGAGCAGGAAAAACACTTTCATATTGCGCTTGTAGATGAAAAATCCAAGCATTACGGCAAATACGGTTATCAACACCACCATATCGATGATGAAATACAAATCCACACCGTTTGCGTATTTGGCAAAATCGAATTTCATATTTTCCTCTCTAAGGGGCAATGCGCCCCGTTATTGTCTTTTGTATCAGATGTCAAACTCGTCAAAAACGTGTTCGTCGTCTTTTTTGTGAGTGTGCTTTTCCTCAAAATCGTCGAAAGCGGAATCGGGAGCGTCGTTTACCGCGTGAGGCGCTTCGTACGAATTTTGACTGTACCTTGCGCTAAACGCCTCTCTCGTGTCGTCGTTTTGATACTCTCGCGCGTTCTTTTTCATAATCGAGGCAAGCGTTATATCCGCAATAAGATATGCGATATAGATAACTATTGCGCTCATGCTCGCATATACCTGCACCGCCGAAGTGAGCGAACTTGCTTCATATCCCATCTGACGCAAGTACTCCACCAAACCGTTTGACACTTCGCTGTTGGCGCCGAGAGCCACGATAATAAAGTTGTTACTGAAAACCGAAAGCCCGAGAACCAACATAAACGCCACAGACAACACCGTGAAACAGTTGCTCTTTTCCACCACGTTGAACTTGTAGATTTTCGACATAAAGAAGAACGTTCCGAGCATAACGCCGGGCAGAAGCAGTACGTCAAGCACCGTGGACGTAACGACGTGCATCGGGAACGACAGTATCGAAAAACCGTCTATAATGCCTGCCACGATTCTCTCCGCGGCAACGGCAGCCATAATGATATAGCAAAAATCGTTGCGAGTCAGATACGCCGAATGACGCCTTATCAAAATGTAATACAGAATCAGCGTAAACAAAAACGTTATTGCCGCAGGAATCGGACCGTAACTGAATATCATCACAAATATATTTGTCACGACTTCCAATCTCGTTGCCGTGGCGGCAAGCGCGGATATATCCGAATAAATCGAATAAACGTTCCTGACGTACGTTGCGAAAATCAGACCGAGCCAAATCCACACATAAAATTTTCTGTCAAGTTTGTTTTGCATAAGTCTCCTAAAACGCGAGCAGTTGAAGAATTGCCTCGTGTATTGCGCTCACGTCGTTGCGCTTTCCGCTCAACACGTCGTATTGCAGACCGTGCAGATAGTCCACGCATTTTTTGAGGCGCATCTGAGTATACCCCGACGAAACCTTGCGCAAAAAGTACACCGCGCCGCTTTTCATTCCGAGCAGTTTGGCAATCTCGTCGTTGGGTAAATTCTTGTTCAACTCCGCGTGCAGCATATTGCGATATTTATCGTAAAGTCTATTGATTATCGTAACCCCTCTAATGCCGTTTTTGAAAAACACGTCCAGCACGCCGAGTGCTTTGTCCGCATTCTTCTCGCTGACGGCGTTTGCAAGTTCGTATATCTGAAAATCGATGTCGGCACTTACCATATCGATTACGTCTTGCTTTCTGACGGTATCGTCGCAATAGGCTTTCAATTTTATCATTTCCGTAACGATACGGGACATATTGCCCTGCGTGCGAGCGACAAGTTCCGTTACGGCGTCTTTATCGATTTTCCTCGAAGGCGCGGACTTGGCTAATTCTTGAATTTCGTCTGCGAGTTCCGCGTCGTCGAGACGAGAACAGTCCACAATCTGCGCTTTTTTGTTTTTGAGGGTTTTTGCCGCGTCGTCGTCGCAATTCACCACAAAAACGGTCGTTTCGGACGGAGACGCGAGATATTTTTCATACAAATCTTTGCTTTGAGCCGTAGGCACTCCTTCGAGATTGAGGATTACCACTTTGCGCTCGTCGAACATAGGAAAAGTGTACGCCGCGTCCACGGCTGAAGCCATACCGTCGTCTCCCGACACTACGGACAGATTGAAATCGGCATATTCGGGAGAAACGAGCGTTCCGAACGCTTTGATTGCGCTTGACTTGAGATAGTCGTCGTCTCCGCATACGACGTACGCCGCCGCAAGAGACTCCTCTCCCGTCAGTACCGCTTTTATGTGTTGTTTGAATTCGCCGTATTTCATTCTTACCTTTGCGCCGCGTGCGCATAATATCCTATGTTAAGTTACATTATATGATAACATCAAACCTTTGTTTTGTAAAGAACTAATATCGAGCGCGTTCTATACTTTACTTGTGCCGCATGCAAATCGTTATTTGTTTTCAAACGCTTGACTTTTATATTTCAAAGCAATAAAATGGTACGAAATCGGACTATTTGAGGTGTATATGGCAAGCGTACAACAATATCGCGCGCTGTTTTGGGAAAGCGACGGACTATACAACGAAATAATGGAAAAATCGGGTTTTTCCACAAGCGAATTTTTGAGCCTTTATTGCATCGCAAACGGCATAAACACGCAAGCGGACATCGCGAAAAAACTGTATATTCCCAAACAGACAATCAATTCTTCAATCAAGAAACTGGCTTCTTTAGGATACGTCGCAATGACGTCTGTCGACGGAAATAACAAAATCAAATCCTTGCATCTCACACCGCTCGGACAAGAGGTATACAAACAGAAAGTTGCGGTTATGGACGATATAGAGGACGAACTTTGGCAGGAACTTGACGAAAAAGAAGCGGACGCGCTTGTCGCGCTTACGCACAAATACAACGTATTATTCAAAAAACACGCCGATAAGCACTTTTCGGCAATGCATACAGAGGCATAAATGGCAGTACATCTCGACGAACACTTTACATACAAAAAGATAGGAAAAGCGGTAATTTCGCCTATCCTTATGATGGTATTTACGTCTATATACAGCATCGTAGACGGCGTTTTCGTATCCAATTTCGTGGGCAAAACGGCGTTTGCCGCACTCAATCTCATATTCCCCGTGACTATGATTTTGGGTTCGCTCGGCTTTATGATGGGCGCGGGCGGCTCCGCTCTCGTCGCAAAAACTCTCGGAGAGGGAGACAAGGGAAAAGCCAACAAGATTTTCTCGGGCGTGGTGTATTCCACCGTAATTCTCGGCGTCGCAGTATCTCTTGCCGTGGTGTTCTTCGTCGAGCCTATAGCGAAGTTGCTCGGCGCGACGGACGAAATGCTCCCCTACTGTACTTTGTACGGTCAGATTCTTATAGGCGCGGAAACGTTGTTTATGGTGCAAAACCTGTTCCAGACTTTCTTCATCGTTGCGGAAAGACCTCAACTCGGCTTTGCCGTAACCGCAATCGCAGGCGTTACGAATATAGTTTTGGACGCGGCGTTCGTCGTCGGCGCAAAACTCGGGCTTGCGGGCGCGGCTTACGCAACGATAATCGGACAATTCTTCGGCGCAATCATTCCTATCATATACTTCGTTTGCCCCAACAAGAGCCTGTTGCGACTCGGCAAAGCGACGTTTGCTCCGCGTATGCTCTTTCAGACCGTTACCAACGGTTCGAGCGAACTTCTCAGCAACGTGGCTTCGTCCGTCGTCAGTATGATATACAATATGCAACTTCTCAAATTCGCAGGCGAGGACGGCGTATCGGCGTACGGAATAATTATGTACGCAAGTTTCATATTCGCGGCGGTGTTTATGGGTTACGCAATCGGCGTCGCGCCTATAATAAGTTACAACTACGGCGCGCAAAACAAAGACGAACTCAAAAATATGTTCCGAAAAAGCACGATTATCAATATCGCGGCAGGCGTGGTTATGACGATTCTTTCCGTATCGCTTGCACGTCCGCTTTCGAGCATATTCGTAAGTTACGACAAAAGTTTGCTCGATATGACGACGTTAGGTATGCGCATATTCTCGGTGTCGTTCATATTTATGGGCTTCAACATCTTCACTTCGTCATTCTTTACCGCGCTCAACAACGGACTTATCTCGGCAATCGTATCTTTCGCCCGTACGCTGATATTCCAGATTGCGGCGGTTATGCTCCTGCCTATGGCGTTCGGACTTACGGGTATATGGGTGTCGGTAATCGTTGCGGAATTTCTGTCGCTCGTTTTGGAAATCATATTCCTTGCGACGAATCAAAAGAAATACGGGTATTGATTATACAAAAAAAGAACGGCTTTCCCTTGTCGGAAAGCCGTTTTTCTTTACAAAACTTTTTTCAAAAATTCTTTGAGTCTCGGGCATTGCGGATTTGTAAAGAACTCGTCGGGCGGAGCCTGTTCCAAAATCTTGCCTTCCGCCATAAACAGTATCCTCGTTCCGATTTCTCTTGCAAACGCCATTTCGTGAGTTACAATAACCATCGTCATACCGCCCTCTGCCACTTGCTTTATAAGGTCAAGCACTTCTCCGACCATCTCGGGGTCGAGTGCGGAAGTCGGCTCGTCGAAAAGCATAACTTTGGGATTCATCGCAAGCGCGCGAGCAATCGCCACACGCTGTTTTTGTCCGCCGCTGAGCGTTGAGGGGTAGACGTCGGCTTTGCTCGAAAGTCCGATGCGCTCGAGGAATTTGTCTGCGTTTTCGGACGCTCGTTGCTTTATCTCTTTTACGCTTGAAAACTCAAGCGGTTTTTTCTGCTTTTCGCAAGCGTGAACGGAGTGCGAAATTTTGCGCTCGACCGCCTCGATTTTTTCCGTTAAATCGAGTTTTTGTTTTGTGAGTCTTTCATCGTAAGTGGCATAAGATTTTCCGCTTATGTCCTTGATGACTTTCGTCTCCTCCCACGCAGAAACGATAGGTTCAAGTTGCGTTTTGAGTTCTTCAAGTTTGTTTTCGAGCAAAACGACCTTTTTATCAACTCTCTCGTTGTGCTTTTTCCCGAACAACTTAAACCACTCGTTGTAAACGGGTACGAGCGCGTTTTCGAGCTTCGTTTTGCGCATATTTTTTACGCCGATTTGCACGGGTGCGAGAGTGATGTTTTGCTTTACCGTCATATTGTTGAACAGGTTGAATTGTTGGAAAACCATACCCATTTTTTCGCGCTGTTCGTTTATATCCACTTTGAGGTCGGCAAGGTCTACGCCGTCAAACATTATCTTGCCCGCAGTCGGGTCCTCGAGGCAGTTAAGGCAACGCAAAAACGTTGATTTTCCGCCGCCGCTCGGTCCGACTATAACGACTATTTCTCCCTCGTTTATCGTCTCGGTTATATCGTCGAGGACGAGCAAATCTCCAAATTTTTTCGTCAGATTTATTGCGCTCAACATAGTCCTTACACCTCCTCGACGCTCGTCTTGTTCTTTCCGCGCACGCTGATGCGCTTATAGTTACGGTCGGATTTTGCCATCTGCTTCTCTATGAGTTTGAGTATTCCCGTAAGCCCCATAACTATCACGAGGTACATAATTGCCGCAATAAGCAGCGGGAAAAGATAATCGAAAGTCCTCGATTGAATTTGGCTCGGCACTTTTCCGAGGTCGTTGATTCCGACGTATCCGACGACTGCGGTTTCTTTGACGAGAGTTATAAATTCGTTAAAAAGAGGCGGCATAACGTTGCGCACCGCTTGCGGAGTTACGACTCGCAAAAGCGTTTGCCCCGTGGACATACCCAGCGAACGTCCTGCTTCCATTTGACCGTAATCCACGCTCTCGAAGCCTGCTCTTACGATTTCCGCAACGTACGCGCCCGAGTTGAGTCCGAACGTGAGCGCGCCTATAAGCAAACCGTTATCCGATGAGGCAAGCACCACGAAATACATTATGAAAAGTTGCAAAACGACAGGCGTTCCGCGGATTATCATTATGTACGTTTTGGCAACGAGAGACAATGCTTTGAGTTTGCCCGTCTTTTTGTTGACGTAGACAATCATTGCCAAAGTAACGCCGATTGCCACACCTATAAGCGTGGCAAGAAGCGCAATCAAAAGAGTGTTGCCCAGTCCTTTGAAATACAGTTTGTATCTGTCGTCGTATATAAAAGCCTTATACAGACGGTCTTTAATCGTCGCTGACAAAACGCTATTCATTTCAGCATCAACTCCGCAGGAATGTTGTCCATAAGTATTGCGTCGATACGTCCGTTTTTGAGGTCTTGAAGCGCAAGCGCATAAGCCTTGTATTGCTTCACTTCCGCGCCATTAGCTTTTACTACGACGGTGCTTGTCGTACCGTCCGAATTTTCAATCTCGTAGGTATATCCGTTGCCGATTGCTTCGCTGATAATAAGGTCTCCGCTCGTGCCTTCCTGCACGCCAACTTTCTTGCCCGCAAGGTCTTTTACGCTCTTGTATTGTCCGTCTTTGGACACGACTACGAGCGTCGAATATGCATAAACGTGACTGAAATCGACAACCTCTTTACGCTCGTCCGTAATAGACATACCTGCCGCGCCCACAGCGTCGCCTGTGGCGGTTGCGACGTTCGTTGCAATCACGTCGAAAGCAACGTCCTTGATTTCGAGTTTTTTGCCCGTGTTTGCCGCAACTTGCGACATAATCGCAATATCGATGCCCACTACGCTTCCGCCGTGAATAAACTCATACGGAGCAAAACCCGATTCGGTAAAAATCGTAATCGTTTGCGTTGCTCCGCCAAAGTCCCAACTCGTTTGAAGTCCGTCGGGAGCAACGGCCTTTGCACCGCCGTTTTCCTCGTCGGCGAGAGCGGAATAATACTCGGTGTATTGCGAGATTTTGCCGTTTGCCGTCCACTCGTCAATCACTTGGTTGATTGCGTCCATAAGTGCGGTATTGCCTTTCGTTACGGCAATTCCGAAGTCCTCTTTGAGCAGGTCGGCGGCGTTGACGGCCACGAGTTTTATATCATTGTCGTTGCACGCGCAAAGTGCGAAACACGCAGAAACTATTGTTGCAACCATTGCGAGAGCAAGTACTATTTTTGCTGTTTTTTTCATAATGTATATCTCCGAAAATTTCTTTTTTCTTTATTGCCAAATAATAATAGCAATCTAAAAAAAATAAAGCAAGCAAAACTGCATAAAATTTTGTTATTTTTTATATTATTTTGCAAATATTGCATAATAATTGCAATTATGCATAAAATATACGCATAAATTGCATAAAATCAAGTTACATCGAAGTCTTTTCCCGTCATTTCGAACGAATTGACGAAAATTTGCGTTTGTTATATTATATTTTTAAGTCGAAGTTTTGCTTTTGCGACCTTTGGTCGCACGTCGGGCAAACGACGTTACGAGGAAAATAAAATGATTTACGATATAGCGACGATTGCGATAGGCGCGGTCGGCAACGAAATTCTCGCTCATTCAAAAAGAGCGTTTGACGTCATAGGACAAAAGTATTCTTGCGAGTTCCGCTTCACGCCCTGCCTTACGGGCGATGCCGCAAACGAAAATACGACGTTTATAAACGATGCAATCGACAAAGCCGACAAGGCGCACGCCGTGCTTATAGGCTCTGCCGACGCAAAGTTCTGCCAAAGCGGCGCGGTACGCAAAATAATCGATTCGCTCGGCGTGTACGCATATTTGCGACGTATAAAATCTCTCGACAAAGGCTCGGACATAGTGACCGTGTGCGACGCCGACTACGGCGTACGCCGAAACGAGAGCGGTTTTCGCAACGGAGAGAAATTCGGCAGAGAGGCGTATGAAATTCAATGCTACGGGGAACTCGAAATCGAAAGGGTTGCGCGTATAGCATACGAGATTGCAAGCGAAAGGGCGCACAAACTCACGCTTGCGGACGAAGCAAACGTTTTTGCCACTTCCCGTCTTTGGAGAAAAATTGTAACTGACATAAACGAGGACTACCCCGACGTTCGTCTGGACGCTGCATACGCCTGCGACGTAGCCGCACGCCTTGCTCTCGAGCCGTCGTCTTTCGACGTCGTGCTTGCTCCGAGAGCGTTTGCCGACGTGTTGACCTCGCTTGCATCTGCCGTAGCGGAAAACTCCCGCGTCTTGCCGTCCGCATATCTGAAAGACACTCCCCAAGGCGTTTACGAAGCGGTGTGCGCTCCCGACGTGTTCGGCAGATTCTGCAATCCGATAGGCGCGATTCTGGCTTCCGCTTGTATGCTCCGCCATTCCTTCGATATGGCAGATGCGGCGGACGCTCTTGAAAACGCCGTGCGACAAGCGTTGTCGGACGGATGCGCGCCGATAGACCTCGGCGGCGAATTATCTGCGGACGAAACCACCGAAGCAATCCTGTCGCGATTGCAATAACAAAACGTTATATATGAAAAAATCTCGCAAATTGCGAGATTTTCTTTTTATCGGGATAACCCGTTTTATTCTTGTCTGTTGGTCTGAATCTGCAAGCTCAACAATGCAAGCGACGATGCCAAGTCCTCGTTTTTGAGAGCGATGTTTGCAGGAATGTTGAGGTGTACGGAAGCAAAGTTCCATATCGCTTTGATACCTGCCGCCACCATTCTGTCCGCAACCTCTTGCGCCGCATAGGCAGGCACGGTTATAATGCCGAGCTTGATATTGAATCTTGCGACGATGCTTTGCAATTTGCTTATGTCGTAAACGGGCTTGCCGTTGATTTTGGTATTTACAATCTTTTCGTTGTTATCGAACGCCGCGACGATATTCAAGCCGTAGTTTTCAAAACCGCCGTAACCCAAAAACGCTTTTCCGAGACCGCCGACTCCGACTAATATTGCGTCGTGCGTGTTGTTATATCCCAAAAAGCCTTCCAAATCGGCAATGATTTCTTTGGTAACGTATCCCATTTTCGGCTTGCCCGCAACGGAGGAAACGAGCGCAATATCCTTGCGCACTTGCACGGGATTGAGATTAAGGCCGTTTGCAATCGTAGTGCTCGAAACGGTGGCAACGTTGAGCTTGTCAAGTTGATACAAGTATTTGAGATAGGACGGAAGCCTGTTGAGAGTGGCTTTTGAAATCTCTTTATTGTCTTTGGTCATAATATCGCCTCGCTGATATATATCGATAAAAAATATACAATTTTTGAACGCATTTGTCAAGTTTTTGCCCAAATAATCGCTCTTATCGATATATATAGATAAAATCACAATACATAAAACCTCTGTTTTATCATGTTGCACTCGTCCTATATATGTACAAAATTCGCTATTGACAACGCATATTGCCTATGTTAATATGAAGGTGGAGATAGCTATTTACAATAGTTTTAAGGAGGAAAAATTATGAAAGCCAAAATTGCAACAATTATAACGTTTTCACTTGTTTTTGTACTGCTACTGATTGTTTCATTCCCTTTCATTAAAACGATTAAGCCGCTTGACGTTGCGCACGCGTCTTATCAGTCAGGCAAAAATGCCGCCGTTTGCGACGGACATTCTTGTTATGCCGCTAATGAATCGGGACAGTACGGATTATCGGAGCAGTCGTCAGACGTAACGACTGAACTACCATACTTTGCTAAACAGTATTTCCGCTCTCTAAAAAACCACGGAAAAAATCTGCGCGGTTCTTGTGCATATGTTGCTGTCGGGATGTGGCTGTCATTTTACGACACTTATTGGAACGATAACATCATCCCCGAACAATATGACAAAACGGAACTGGCGGTAAGGTATAACGATTCGTATTATTGTCCTAATGCTCCGGGAATTCTCGATGAAGCACCTGACATTTATAAAAGAAACGAAAGTAACGATTTTGAATACTTAGATTATATGAACTCAAACATCGGTACTAATTTTCATTCATATCTTCTAAATTTAGGAATGACGCTCGGCTATATTGACTTAGCAGCTAGCCATAGTTTCGGATTAACAAACGACGAAACATACAATTTGTTGGTCTCGTACTTACAGAATAACAACAATATCCCTCAAAACAGTTTCTTCTTCCATTATGAGTCGCATATCAATCAATTTAAGGACAATTATCCTAACGAAAGCTACACATACAGCGAAAAAATGCGCAGAGAGATTATCGACTATGTAAAACAAGGCGTTCCCGTAATAACGTTTATAAACGGAAAAACAAGGAGCGACTCCTCGTCGGAATGGGAAGAAGCCTACCACGCTGTTGTTGCCTCCGATTATGACGATGATAACGATACTTTGTATGCGAATTACGGTTGGGACTCGGAAGTAAATCACGCAAATATTTTTTATACAAGTAATACTATAGATTATCAATATATCACGGGATATATTGCAGGCTCATTTCAATTTATTCGCCATTCGCATTCAAACAACTATTATCTCTCCGACGGCAGTACTGTTTGTTCTTGCAAACTTGCTACGCACAGACACACATATACATACACGTCAAAAGGCTTGAACAGCCATACCAAGTCTTGCTACTGCGATTATAGCGAAGTTAAAAGCCACAGATTTATAGTCGAACCGAGCCAAAGATTCTATCAATGCATAGACTGTGGCTTTAGAAAACCTTATGACGGAGGCTCGACGCCGTATCCGTTTGCATATACTGTCATAGAATAAATATAAGGAGATATATGTTATGAAACGCACATCGAGAATTATTTGTATTGTCCTCTGCACTCTGTTACTCATTTCCTCTTTTGCGGTGCTTTCTGCCTGCGACAAGAATAATGATGATGCGGATATGATTACGGTTACGGTAAGATTGGTATATCACTATCCTATTGAAAACGGCTCAGGCGTAGTTTTCAAGCAATATAAATTGAAAAAAGGAACTACTTTCAATACGGAACAATTTAATATGGATAGATATAACGAAAGAGGAAGTTGGGACGGCTCGGCTTTTGTAGCTTCAGGACCTTTTAGAGATTATCAATGTTCGGTAGCGTTCAACGAAAACGAGGCATTAAACGAAAATATTGATTTATATTGTCTATATTATGTTCCTTCTGAAATCGGAACAATTATCTTTGAGCCGGATTTTACAACTGCTTATGACGCGCCTATATTCGACGTAAACAAACCTCTTTCGGTGCAGACATTCACGGTCACAGCATACGGCAAACCTGTGGATGAAAGCAAAGTACGCTTCTTTACCATTGAAGAAGAACCTAAAGAAATAGACATATCGCAATATACTTATGCTACTTTGCCCGTTGAAGAATCTTCATATTCGACAAAAGTATTGCGTGTACGTTTTGATGACTGACAATATTTTTATAAGGTATTTTTAACGATATAATCAACGAACGGAGCAAATCGCAATGCGATTTGCTCCTTTGTTTTTATAGGATGTGTTTGACCGTTGCAAAACTATTTTATTGACTGTTGTCGGCGAGAGTATCGGTTTCTGCTCCTTTCGCATCTGTTTTTACGGGAGCGGAAGCGTCGTTTTGCGATTCGCTCTCCGTGGCTACGTTTTGAGAATCTTCACTCGGCGTATTCTCTGCCGATTCGGCTATATTTTCGCTCATTTGCTCGTCAATATCGAATTTGCCGTCAAATAAGCTATCGTCGTCATCGAATTCGTTTTTCGGCACGGCTTTATAGAACGGTTTTTGACCTGTGTACGATTGCAAAAATTTCTTTTCTTTGCGTTTGTTGTGCGCTTTTATAATGATAAGGACAAGTATCGGAATCCAAATTACCGACGTTACGGCAAGAGCGATTCCCGTTATCACAAGCCCCCACCACGCATTGTTCGTAATCGGCGCGGCACTTTTGCAAATTTCAAACGTGAGTTCGCCGTCAGGTAAGCCTTGGCAGGTATACTCGTAATAGCCTTTGTGCTTTTTCATTTTGCCGACGGACACGTTTTTGACGTACATATCGGTGTTTATGCGCAGATGGAATTCTCCGAAACTTGCCCACGTCTTTGCAGGAGAAAGCAAGTAGGTGTACTTATACACTTTCGGAATATATTCTCTCGTAACGTTTGGATAAAGCGGCGCAACTACCTCGTTGACGATGGTCTGATTTGGAGCAAATTCAAGAGTATAATCGTACCAGCGGAATCTGTATTCTTTTTCAAAATCGATGTTTATAAACGCATATTCCTCATCGTATCTTGCGATAAACGCATTGAACAAATCCACGTCCTCGATGTCGTCGTCCTCGCGGCGCACGGAAGTCAATGCTTCAAACAAGGTCGTTTCTTTTACGAATTCATAATTCAATTTCATACTATTGTCGTCTGATGTGCGACAGCTTATATCTCCCTCGTTCGGCTTTTCGAAACAAAAGAACGTCGCCTTTCCGTTCTCGTCGCAATAGGCCTTTTCGTATCTATTGGTCAATCCGGGATAATGCTCCAGTTTGCACAGAATTTGCGAATCCGTATTATTGATAATATTTATTGCCTTTTGAGTCCTACCAAAGACGTTCGCACCGCAAACGTACTCGTACACTTTCGTATCTTTGGTAAAACCGTATTTTTCGATATAATCTTCCGATAAATACTCCGTGTCTTTTGCAAAGTCGAACTGCGCTATATCGTAATTGTCGTTTCTTCTGTCTCTATAAGTATTTCTAATGCGTTTGGGAATATCCTCGCCGTCTTGCGTGACGGAATAATATTTTTTGTTGTCTCTCGTATCGTCCGCCTCGTACTCGGGCGCATAACCGAACGGGAAAAGCAATTCCACCCTTGCCGTAATGTCCGTCGGATTTCTGAACGTGTATTTTGCGCTGACTTTGCCCGCAGGAACCTCGTATTCGTCATAAAAAGTTCCCAAATCTTCTTTGTATATGTCAAAAGTCAAATCTTCTCTGTCCACGACGATAGGGCAATTCTCGCCTCTTACGATTGCGCCGACCGCATCTACGCCGTCGTACTTATACCACGCGGAATTTGCCTCGGCAACGCCTTCGGGAACAAAAATAAACACGCCCGACAGGATTGCCATCGCAATCGCTACGAACGTGCATATTAACGTTTTGATGTTCGTTTTCATACGCTCCCTCTTTGTTTTATTATGAGGGATAATAAAAAATATGTCAATCTTCAATTTTACTCTATGTTTACTTATATTTATTATGAAACAAAGGAGCAAATCGCAATGCGCTTTGCTCCTTCCTTTTTATTAAAACGTGTTTTACAGTTTAATAGTCGTCTTATTGATTGTTGTCGGCAGGAGTATCTTTCTCCGCTTCTTCCGCATCTGTTTTTATGGGAGCGGAAGCGTCGCTTTGCGGTTCACTCTCCGTGGCAACGTGCGGGTTTTGACTTTTGAACGATTGCAAAAGTTTCTTTTCCTTGTGTTTTTTAGATGCTATGACGATAAAGACGATTAAAGTCGACAGCACTATCATGACCGCCAAGCCAATCGCTATTCCTGCAATAACCGCTCTCGATTGTGATTCCGAATCGTTAGGTACGGATGCGGAGATTGCATATATGTCAAACGTCAACTCTCCGTCAGGCAAGCCTTGGCAGGTATACTCGTAGTAGTCGTTTTGCCTTTCCATTTCGCCAACAGAAACGTTTTGAGTTTGCAAATCGGTGTTTATGCGCAAATGAAACTCTCCGAAACTCGCCCACGTCTTTGCTGGAGAAAGAAGATATGTGTATTTATAAACGTTCGGAGAAACCTCTGCGTTAATTGTGGGATAAAGCGGCGCAACGACTTCGTTTACTATGGTTTGATTTGGAGCAAATTGGAGCGTGTAATCGTACCAACGGAATCTGCAATCTGTATCAAACGACAAATCGGCAAATCCGTCGCTTTGATACAAGCACAATCTTGCCATAAGCGCATTGTACCAGTCGACCTTTTCAATCCCGCTCTCATCGTCGTATAACGACTCGGCAAGGTCAAAAAACGTCGTTTCTCCTGCATATTTGAGTTCGAATCTGCTTACGGTCGCATCGTAACGCGGCAAACAAACAAAGTCGGAAGTATTCAATTCTTCAAAACTATAAAACGTTGCATATCCGTCTTTGTCACACTGGACGGTAGCACAACGCTTATACCCCGCATAATAGTCCGGATTCTTTTCTTTGCTCGTCGTAGACGTGAAATCGCACAATATGATTCCCGAATACTCGCCTGTATATACTAAATTGATGCCCCATTGAGAAGTATCTTTGTAATTCGTATCGCAAACGTATTTGTAAAGTTTGGTATCTTTCCGTGCGACATCGTTTTCGATATAATCGTCGGACAAAAATTGCGTGTCTTTACCGAGGTCGAACTGGAGAATTTCGTTTTCCTCTTTTCTCGGCTTATACGTATAGCGTATTCTCTTGTCGATTTCCTCATCGTTCACTTTGACGGAATGGTACTTTTTTTGGTCTTTTTCAGACTCGAACTCGTACTCGGGACCGTAACCGAACGGAAAAACCAAACCGACTTTTGCCGTAATATCCGTCGGATTTCTGAACGTGTATTTTGCGCTGACTCTGCCCGAGGGAGAATTTTCCCTAAAATCACGCCTCAAATCGTCTTTGTAAATATCGAAAGTCAAATCCTCTCTATCTACGACGATAGGACAATCTTCATCTCTGATTATTGCGCCTACAGAGTTTACTCCCTCAAAATAAAGCATAGCGGAATTTGCCGCGGCAACGCCTTGAGGAACAAAAATAAACACGCCCGACAGGATTGCCATCGCAATCGCTACGAACGTGCAGATTAACATTTTGATATTCGTTTTCATAAGCTCCCTCCTTATTTTATTATGAGGGATAAAACAAGATATGTCAACATTCAATTTTATCGACGGTAATATCGGCAAGTTTGAAAGGTATTGCTTTTTTAAGTTCCGCAAGCGTGGTTTCTATCTGATAGCCTATTTTCCCGCCGGAAAAATAGATTTTGTCCACGCTTTCTGCACTTGCGTCGATAATCGTTTTGAACAATTTTTTCATACCGAGCGGCGAGCAACCGCCGTGAACGTATCCCGTGAGCGGAAGCAAGTCTTTGGAACGCACCATTTCGATATTCTTTTCGCCGACGGCTTGAGCGGCTTTTTTAAGGTCGAGTTCACACGCAACTGGTACGACGAACACATAGTGTTCGAGGCTCTTGCCCACGGTTACGAGCGTTTTATAAACGTACTTCGCGTCAACGCCTAAAAGCATTGCCGCTTCTTCTCCGCTAACCGCTTCGGTTATCGGCAAAATATGCTCTTTATACACCGCTTTTTTTGCGTCGAGAAGGCGCATCGCGTTGGTCTTTTCAACCTTGTCTTTTGGCATATCAGTCCTCGTCGACATCTCCCGTCTGCTCGTCGACTTTGAGCATAATCGCGCATTCTATGCGCTTTTTGAAAAGGTCGCAACCGTATTCGTATACGCCGTTGACGTCTCCCGTCGCGTTGTATGCGTTTGCCGCGCAACCTCCCGAGCAGTACAATCTTGCCCAACAATTCTCGCATTCTTTGCGCGAATATGCGTTGCATCTCTTAAACTTATCCTGCACTTCTTTGTTGGTAACGCCCGTCCAAATATCTCCCATAAGATAGTCTTTGTTACCGACAAACTGGTGGCAGGGATAAAACTCTCCGCTCGGCGTAACGGCAAGATACTCCGTACCGCTGCCACAACCCGAAATGCGCTTGTAAATGCAAGGACCGCCTTCGAGATTTAGCATATAATGATAGAAAGTAAACGGTTTGCCCGCTTTTCTACGTTTTATCATCATATCGGCAAGTTTTTCATATTCTCCGAAAATGATTTTCTTGTCGTTTTCGTCAAGAGCGTACTTGTCGGTGGGCGGACACACCACGGGTTCCATACTCAACTCGTCGAAACCGAGGTCGAGCATCGTTTGAATATCCTTGGTAAAATCGGGATTGCGATGCGTAAAAGTGCCTCTCATATAGTAGTTTTTCCCGCCGCGCGCTTTTACGAATTTTTGGAATTTCGGCACTATAATATCATAGCTTCCCACTCCGCCTGCCGTTTTTCTAAAGTGGTCGTTGATTTCCTTTCTTCCGTCAAGACTCAACACGACGTTGTCCATCTCTTTGTTGGCAAACTCGATAACGTCGTCGTCCACGAGCATTCCGTTGGTGGTAAGCGTAAAGCGGAAATGCTTGTTATGCTCCTTTTCAATAGAACGCGCGTACGCAACGAGGTCTTTGACCACTTGCCAGTTCATGAGCGGCTCTCCGCCGAAAAAGTCCACTTCGAGATTGTGCCTCGTTCCGCTGTTTTCGACGAGGAAATCGAGCGCGCGTTTGCCCACTTCGTAAGACATCAACGCTCTTTCTCCGTGATACTTGCCTTGAGATGCAAAACAGTACTCGCAGTTGAGATTGCAGGTATGCGCGACGTGCAAACACATCGCTTTAAGCACGGTATTGCGTTTTGCGAGCAGATTTACGTCGGGCTTGAACGTGTCCTCCGAAAAGAGTTTCCCTTCCGCTTTAAGTTCTTCCACGTCGTCGATGCACTCGAAAACGTCCTCTCTCGTCACGCCGTATTTGGCGGTAACGACGTCCGCGATTTCTTCCTTGCTTGCGTTTTCGTACATATTAATAACGTCGTATGCGACGTCGTCCACGCTATGCACGCTTCCGCTTGCCGTATCGAGCACTATATTGTATCCGTTGAGTTTGAATGAATGTATCATAATTTTTCTCTTGCGCACAAAAAACGCCTATGAAAACATAGGCGAGTTTTGCAATAATAATCGATAAATGGTTATTTTTCGGCTTTTTCGCACTTTTGGTTTGCAACGCCGCAAGAAGTTTTGCAAGCGGATTGGCAAGAAGTTTGGCATTCGCCGCAGCCGCCGTTCTTTTTGCTTTCGTTCAGATTGCGAGTTTTCAACGTTATAATTCTTTTCATCGTAAAGACTCCTTACTTTTGATATATACATTATAAAAACGCGCGAGCGTTTTGTCAAGGCAAATCGACTTTGTTTTGCACCGTAAGCAACTTTGACGGAAACAGTCTCGTTTCGCTCGTCACGTTCACGCCGCACTTCAGTCCTAACTTGACGTATTCGACCAAATCTTTTTCAACGACTTCCCCTTTGACAAGAACGGGACACCCCGGCGGATAGGCCCATAGATTTTCGGCGGCTACTTTGCCTACGCAATCGTCAAAATCGACATAACCGCAACTTAAAGCGTCTATTTGATACGGTTCAAATACCTTTTGTGGCAATTTCGGTAATTTTGCAACGCGTTTTTCATCGCTTCTTTTCAAATTCGCGTCCGCCGCCGACACCGCGTTTACGAGTTTTGCGAAACTGCTTTCGTCGTCTCCGAGTCCGCTCATCGCAATGGCGTAATCCGTGCTTGCCATTTCGAGTTCTACGTTATACTTTTCTCTGAGTTCCTTTTTGAACTCCACTCCGCTTTCGTCGCATCGGTTCAAACAAAGCACCAACTTGCTTTCGTCGTAAGCGAACGCTCTCTCGTCCTTACCGTCGAACAGGCTTACGTTTTCGAGCCGTGAAAGCGCGGCTCTGGCAACCGTCAAATCGTCGCGCCATTTTTTTAACGCCACGTCCTTATTCTTGCAAAGATAATCAACGCAACCGTCAATCGACGACATCATGACGTAAGAGGGAGAACTCGATTGAAACATAGCGAGATTGACGTCGATACGCTTTCTGTCCGCTCTTTGAGAACAGACGTGAAGCAACGCCGTTTGAGTGAGCGACGGCAAAGTCTTGTGCAAACTGTTCACAACCACGTCCGCGCCGAGATTTCGCGCGCTCTGTTCGAAGCAATCGCTCAAGCCGAGATGCGCTCCGTGCGCTTCGTCGACAAACAGCAACGCGCCTCTTTCGTGACATATATCCGCAATGCTCTTTATATCGCTGATTATTCCCTCATAAGTCGGACTTGTGACAACGACGAGTTTTATATCGTCGTTTTTTTCGAATGCGTCTTTGACGCTTTGAGGAGACACCGAGCCGTAAAAGCCGTATTCGTCAAAACAATCGGGTTCGACGTAACACGGGCGCAAGCCGCATATCTCTATTGCGTTGAAAACGGATTTATGGCAGTTGCGCGCGACGAGAATTTTGTCGTTTGCTCTCGTCATCGCACGGATTGCGGAAAGCACGCCCGCCGTACTGCCTCCGATTAAGAATCGAGCGCTTATCGTACCGAAAAGGAGAGCCGCCCTCTTTTCCGCTCGAGCAATCACTCCCGACGCGTCGTGGAGATTGTCAAAGCCGTCTATTTCCGTAACGTCGATTTTGGACGCTCCGCAAAGAAAATCGAAATCTTTTCTCTTATGCCCGGGCATATGAAACGGCACGACTCCGTTTTCGTCGTGCTTTATCAATGCGTCGACAAGCCTCTCGTTTTGCGAAAAAGCCGCTTCGACGGGCTTTTTGTCGATAGAATCTTTTGCAAAATCCTTTTCCATACCGAGATTATAACACATCTTTGAAAAAATGCTATGGAAATATTCTAACAGCCGTGCTATAATGATGTATAAATAAGAAAACAATGGAATCATTATGAAAAAAACCAAAGTTTTATCTATAATACTCGCTTCTATCGTGCTTGTTTTGATTTTCGCAAGCCTCGTTGCCTGCGACAAAAAGCAAGACGGGACTCCCGCTAAGCCGTACGTCGAGATAATCGACGATGACGACGCGCTCGTTTTTAAGCCTATGAACAGAGAGGTCAAATACGGTTTGCTGTTTTACGTCGGCACGAGTATATCCCCTCAAAAGTATTCCTATCTCGGCAATGCTCTCGCAAACGAAGGGTATCTCGTGTATATCCCCAAAACTCACAACGATATGCCCTATCAGTATTTTAAGGAAAAGGAACTTGCATTTGAAAAATATCCCGAAGTGCAATTCTTTATCGGCGGACATTCAAATCAAGGCGCGGACGCCGCGTTGCGCCGCATAAGCGAAACCGAACGCAAAGAACTCGGTGCGATATTCTTTTCTCCGATAACCGTCGGACATTATCAGGTTTTTGACAAAGACGGTCAACCCGTAAAAGACGAAAAAGGCTTTGACGTATACGAGGACTACACCCTCGCTTATGCCACCGATTTGCCCACGCTTTATATTTCGGGAGGCGAGGACGCCGTTTGCACGCAAGCGCAAATAGACGAAGCAAAGTCGAGAATGCCGCAAAATTGCGTCTATAAAACGATTGAACACGGCAACCACACCGCTTTTGCAGAGATAAACGAAAATTCGGATTTGCCGATTACATTTCAGCTTTTCCCGAATTTTACAACCGACGTAAGCAATACGACGATTGCTCAAAAAGACGAACAGCGCACGCTGACCGTGTATTACGTCTTGCAGTTTATAAAGGATAACGCAAAATAATCGCTTATTCGTTTCAAAAAAGCAAACCCCCGAGCAATTTGCACGGGGGGCTTTTATTTGTCGATATTTTATCGCAGGCTTTTGCTACTATTCGATGACGGCCGCTTTTTGCCGCTTCTCAAAACGTTTGTCTGACGTAAGTTGCGCCGTCATACAATCGTTTCGGAACTCCGCCCACGACGGTTTCGTAATTAGTATCGTCGGCAACTTCGAGCAAAAACGTAGTGACTATGACGAGCATCATAAAAGGATAAGGCGACATCGTGCCTGTGTCGATGAGCGAATAGCCCTCGAATCCGAACCAAGCGGCAAACACGAACAGCGCAAAACCGCTCTTTGCCTTCTTTGCGAAAATGAGGATTCTCTTGACGTAGAACCAAACGTAAGCAAGAACGCCGACGATGCCGAGGCAACCGAGAATCTGAAATACCGTGGAATGGAACCAATAAAGTCCCATATCGTTGAGCATACCCGCGTTGTAACCGTTGTATCCCATTCCTGCGCCTGCAAACGGGTATTTTTTGAACAACGACCAAGCCTCTTTATACAATTCAAATCTGCCCGACGAGACGTCTCCGTCCACCTTGACTCTCGTCATAAGGCTGTCGAACACGCCACCCACCCAATCGTGGAAAATTGCGGCAAGCATACCTATTGCGACAAATACGCACACCCAATACACGGCTTGTTTTCTTCTGTCGGGAGCTTTCACGATGCTGAATACAAGAGCAAACAATCCTGCGATAAATCCGCACAAAATGCCTCCTCTCGACAGAGTCATAATAAGGCAGGCGTATTGAAACGCCGAAAGCAAGACGTATATCCATCCGTGTTTTTTGCGCGTGGACAAATATATGCTGAACGGCGCGGCAAACAAAAGATATGTGGCGATATTGTTGCGATTGCCCCAACCTACGTCGAAATACGCTCCGCTCCATTGTCCCGAAGAAAGATTGCTGCGAACGATTGCCACGATAAGTTCAAGTCCGACGACTATGCCGATATACGACATAACTTTTGCAAAGTACGCGCCGACGTCCGTCTTTCTCTGTCTGTTGAAAAAGTTGGCGTAAAGCAAATAAACCGCCAATACGCCGAATCCGAGAGCAATCGAAATCGGCAAAGCGACGAGGTATCTCTCCGAGGACACCACGCCTATACCGCCTAAAAGCAAAGCGCAAGATACGGCAAGTTGCGGCAAAAACATTTTGCCGAACGTCATACGTTTCTTGAAATTGCGGACGATAAAAACGATTATCGCAACGCCGAGCGGAATAAGCGTCGGCCACAAATATACATACTCGGCAACGGAGCCTTTGTATATCATAAGCACCGCGCCGAAAATATTTACCGTAAGCGGAAGAATGTCGTCGGACAAAACCAAAGCCACGCAGGAGATTGCTATCAACGCGACAAAACCGAAAGTCGCGAATTGCGTAACCCACGCAATAAAAACGATAGCGAGTACCGTCAAAATGTATATATCCGTGTAGAGAAAATCGCGCGCCTTCGTCAACACGGACTCGGACTGCGCTTTCAATTTTTTCATAAGCACCTACTCTCCCCGTTTTCGGTCTGTCTTATTGTAACACACGACGCGTATAATAATCAAGTTTTATATTTTTAGTTCTTTTCCTATCGAAATTTGTCGAAAAATCGAGATAATTTGAGTCGGCACGGCGTTTGCAAATTCTTATCTTAATATCGCAATATACAACGTTTATCTGTTCTAATCGCTCATATAAAGTGTTTATTATGAAAATTGAGCGATAAAACGAGTCAAACGCTCACACCGATTTAATCGCAAAGAAAAAGCGACGCTCGAGCGTCGCTTTCATTACTAAAAATCAAAATCAATCGCAGTCTATCAAAATCTTGCCGTACTGATAGGGGTATTTCACACAGTTTTCCACGACTTGCGGAATTTCGTCGAAATTTGCAGTCGTACTGATAATGCCGTCCGTCTTGACCGCCTTGTTTGCCAAGAGATTGATTGCCGACGACATCTCTCCGTCTCCGTTGCATACGCCTTTGAGTTTGAGTTGTTTTTTAAGAATGGAGTATGCGTCTACAGCGTGTTTTGCACGCGTGGCATATCCTGCTATAACCACGTCTCCCTCGTTTTTGACGAGACGAATTGCAGAATTTACGTCTACGCTTTCGCCTGCAAAAATTGCGCCCTCGCTCATACGACCGCCCGTAATTTCTTCCACTCTGCGTTCAAGATTATCGTAGGTGGGATTGAGTGTGTACGCAACGCCCCATTTTTGAGCCAACGCGAGTTTGTCCGAATCCATATCGATGAGGACGGGAACTATCTGATAGTACAACGCAAGTTGCGATATGATAAGTCCGAGCGTACTTGCGCCGACTATTACGACGTAATCTCCCTTGTCGCAATCGAGTGCTTCGAACACGTTGTTGCCCATTGCGATGTATTCCGCAAACACGGCGTCCTCGTCGCCCACTCCGTCGGGGAGCGCAAATACGTTCTCGAGCGGAACGCAAACGAAATCGCTCAACAATCCGTCAACGTCGACGCCCATAGTCTTTATTACGTCGATACCGTGTTCGTTTCTCGTAACGTACGGGCTTATAACCACTCTCGAGCCGAGTTTGAGACCGCTGTCCTCGTCCGCTTCGGACACATACGCCACAGCGGAGTGTCCCGGTACTATAGCCGTATCCTTATCGCACGCCGAAAGATGGCACAGGTCTGCCGAAGATACCGCAACTTTGGAAATCTTCACTTTGACCTGTCCGTCTTCTCTCGCAACTGCTCTTTCGACCAATGCGACTTCGTCTTTGTTTATGTGCCATTGTTTCATAAGCGCCTTCTTTGCAATATTCTATCATACAAACCGAGTCTTTGCAACCGCCAATATCTCGATGTCCGACGATACGATTATATATTGTGTCGTGAGACGTTTTCGTCTCATAACTTAATTATCGCATTCGTTTTCGCTTTCATCCGTGAGGATACGAGAATATGTAGGTTGTCCTTGCGGTCTTTCTGCGGAAATATTCCACTTTTCTCTGGGAATGTTTTCGTCCGCATAGAAGAATATGTGCTTACCCTCCCAATCTCTTTTTATGCGATTTTGCAAAATCCTGCTTTCGAAAATCATATCTACGATTTGAGGATTTGCGCCGACGTATATAACGTCGCTCCTATTGCCCAAAATGAAGTCCACGAGGTCGTCTCTTAGCATAAACGCAAGTTGTGCGTCGCTCGTGACGAAACCTCCCGAGCAGTTGTCGCACGGTTGCAACATAAAGTCGTCGAGAGGAAGCCTTGTCCTTTTCCTCGTCAATTCCACGAGTCCGAGAGCGGTCATTCCAACCGTTGAAGTTTTCATTCTGTCTTTTTTCAAGGCGTTCTGCAACGCTTCGAGTACGCTGTCTCTGTGAGCCTGCGACTGCATATCTATAAAGTCTATAATCACGATTCCGCTTATATTGCGTATGCGAAGTTGCCTTGCAATACACTCGGTTGCCGCAAGATTTGTCTTATAAACGGTATCCTCGAGGTCGCTCGAACCTACGAATTTGCCCGTATTTACGTCAATCACGGTAAGGGCTTCCGTTTTGTCTATCACGATGTACGCACCCGAGCCGAAGCACACTTTTTGGTCGCACAAATGGTTGATTTGCTTATCTATGCCGAAGTAACGCATTATATTGCGGTCGCCCTCGTACACTTCGCATTTTGCGTTTCCGACCTTGCCTTCGAGGATTTTTGCGATTTGTTCGTCGTTGACCACGACTTTGTCTACGTCCTCGCTGAATGTCTCTCTCAACGCCCTTTCAAAAAGGCTTGCGTCCTCGAAAACCAAAGTTTTCTCGTCCGCTTTTTTATAATCCCGAAGTATTCTTTGCCACAACTCTGCAAGAGAATCTATCTCTCGTCGAATATCGTTGTCTTTTGCGTTTTTTGCGGCGGAACGAATTATACAGCCCATTCCCTCGGGACATACCGACTTGACGAAATCTTCGAGATATGCTCGTCTGTATCCGTTTTCGATTTTTCTCGAAACGCCGAAAAACGTCGACGTCGGCAACAGAATAACGTAATAACCGGGCAAAGACACGTCCGTCGTGAGCCTTGCTCCCTTCTGCCCGAACGAATCTTTGACCACCTGACACATAATAACGTCTCCTGCGGATAGGCGCATACGCTTATTATGCAACTGATTGCCGGAATCTCTGCTTTCCGAGGGTGTATCTCCCGTGTACAGAAAGCCGTTTCTTTCCTCGCCGATGTTTACAAAGGCGGCTTGCATCCCTCCTAATACGTTTTCCACCTTACCTTTGTAAACGTTGCCCACGATACCTCTCACGCTCGCTCTTTCGACGGAAAAATCAATCATCTCTCCGTCCTCCACCAACGCGGCGCGCGTGCAGAAAGGCGTGTAGTCCAATACAAGTTGTTTCATTTATATATCCTTAAAATTTAATATCGGATAATGGTTTGCGGCTTTTACACCGTCTGCAAAAACTCGTCCGCGTCAACGAGTTTGCCGTCGACGTCGACGTATTGAGCGGTTTTTACCACTCCGCCGAGCGCAATTTTTTGTCCGACAATCTCGCTCAACCTGTCGAGAATTCTGTCGGGGCGCAAATTGCGGCCTCCGCTTGCAAGACGCATCGCAAGTTTGCCGTCTTTATCGAAAACGGCGTATATCTTGTCGGATACGTCCTCTTTTACGATTTCTCCTTTTTTGGAATATTCTATTTCAAATCCGCCCGAAACGTCTATATCCGTATACCCTACGGGAAAAACGTAATCGGCGCATACGACTTTTGCCTGCAAATTCGGATTCTTTCCGCACACGAAAACTCTGCTTGCTTTCAGCGTGTCGGGTACGGCTCCGTTGAATCTGCAAAGAGCTTCCTGCGCGTCCATATCGCTGTCAATCGTCAGATATTCGGCGTCGGAGGCGACTCCGAGCGACAACGGCGGAGAGAAGAACAACAGCGGATGTGGATTGAAACCTTGCGAAAACTTTACGGTTATTTTCGCTCTGCGAATAATACGGTCTGCGTGACGAAGCAAATCTATGTGAGAGATAAAGCACATACTGCCCGTTTTTTGATATTTGAAAACTAACATATCGTGCATCTCCCGAGTTTATTTGCGCCGCAACCGTTGCAACCTTCTCTGCAACTTTTTGTGGTAATACCCTTATACGCAAGTTCGCGCTGTTTGAGCAAATACTTTTTGGACACGCCCGAGTCTATAAAGTCCCACGGCAAATCCTTGTTTACGTCGATTGCGCCGTAATAATCTTCCATTTTCAAGCCGCAATCGTCAAAAGCCTTTTGCCACACGTTCCACTTGAAATGCTCCGACCAACCGTCGAATTTTGCGCCCAACTCGTAGGCTCGCTCGATGACGTAAGACAGTTTTTTATCTCCTCTTGCAAGAGCGGCTTCGAGTACGGAAGTTTCCGCGCCGTGCCACGAGAACGTTACGCCCTTAATCTCTCGCAACAGTCCTCTCAGATAGTTTTGACGACGCACCATTTCGTCGTAAGATATTTGCGCTTCCCATTGAAAAGGCGTACCGGGTTTTGGAATGAACACCGCGCAACTGACGGAGATGTTCAAACCTCTCTTACTGCGCTTTTGCCAATACATCGATTTGAGTTTTTTGCAAATCTCGGCAATTCCTGCAATATCCTCGTCCGTTTCGGTGGGAAGTCCCATCATAAAATAGAGTTTTATGCTGTCGTAGCCCGCCTCGAAAGCGATTGCGATTTTTTCGATTTCTTCCTCGCTGACGTTTTTGTTTATGACGTTGCGCAATCTTTGCGTGCCTGCCTCGGGCGCGAAAGTGAGCGAGCTTCTTCGGGAATTGTTTGCCATATCAGGTTTGAAACTGCTTATACGCAAGCTGGGCAAAGACAAATTGATACGGCGTTGTTTGCAGTATTCTCCGAGTTCGCTTTCAAGTTCCTCGAGTCCCGTATAATCGCTTGTGGATAGCGAGCAAAGCGAAATCTCGGCAAAACCCGTATTGTCTATAATCTCTTTGGCAAGTTCGGCGCATTTTTTCGCGCTTCTCTCTCTTATCGGACGATACCAGAAGCCTGCCTGACAAAATCTGCAACCGCTTGCGCAGCCTCTGTAAAGTTCCAGCGTAGCTCTGTCGTGTACCGCCTCGATATTCGCTACGAGCGGTTTTGTGGGATAGGAACAGTTTTCAAAGTCCTGCACGACGGCTTTAACCACTTTTTCTCCGTCCTTGTGCAGACTCGGGACGTACGCGCCTTCCATTCCCTTTATTTGTTGCAAAATCTCCGTTTTGCTCAAGCCTTTACGTCTGCCCTCGCAAATAACCTTTACGATAGCGATGTCGGATTCTTCCCCTTCGCCTACGACGATTACGTCGAAAAAGTCGGCAAACGGCTCGGGATTTACCGAGCAAGGACCGCCTGCGATAAGCATCGGATAAGACTCGTCTCTGTCTTTTGCTCTGAACGGGATTCTTGCCAAATCGAGCATATAAAGCACGTTGGTAAATAAAAGCTCGAAGCCTACGGAAAAAGCAACCACGTCAAAATCTTTGAGAGGCTTTCTCGTCTCGAGCGAAAGAAGCGGAATATCGTTTTCTCTGAGTTTTTGCGCGAGGTCGGGAGCAGGTGCGTAACACCTTTCCGAGACGTAACCCGAAGTTTTGTTGATGACGTCGTACAAAATCGCGACGCCGAGATTGCTCATTCCTATCTCGTACAATTCAGGAAAACAAAACGCCACGTCCCCGTTGGCTCTGTCCGTCATATCGGGAGTGTTCCACTCTCCGCCCGCATATCTCGCAGGCTTCTCGACGTCGAGCAAAATGCTTTCGAATTTATCTTTATAATCTGCCATATCACATACAAAGCGCAGCCGCGCCGATTATTCCCGCGTCGTTGCGGAGTGTTGCCGCCACCACCTTGATTTTGGGGCTGTAGACTGCTCCGTACACGTTTCTCGAAACGTATCTTTGAAGCGGTTTTATGATGTTGTCTCCTTGGTTCGATATGCCTCCGCCTATAATCATAACTTCGGGGAAGAACACGTTTGCAAAGTTCACAAGCCCCACTCCGACGTATTTGATATAGCGTTTTACCACCGCAATCGAGGTTTTATCTCCTTGTTTTGCGCAATCGAACACCACTTTTCCGTTAATTCCGTTTTCTTCGACCTCGCGTGCCAAAAGACTTTCGGGATGCTTTTCGCAAGCTGATTGAATCTGATTCATAAGAGCCGTTGCCGACGCATACGCCTCGTAGCAACCTTTCTTTCCGCATCCGCAAGTAACTCCGCCGAGATTGATTTGGACGTGTCCGCCTTCCGCTCCCGCAGAGCGATTTCCCGTAAGCAACTTGCCGTCCACGACAATGCCCGTACCTACGCCCGTACCGAGCGTGACCATAACGGAATTTTTGGCTCCTTTACCTGCTCCGAACATCGTCTCGGCAAGCGCGGCGCAGTTTGCGTCGTTGCTGAGTTTTACGTTTTGAATGCCCGTCATATCTTTGAGCATTCTCGCCATAGGAGTGTTGCGGAAGTTGATGTTGCAAGAATATCTCACAATGCCTTTTTCGTCGTAAACGGAACCGGGGCAACCGAGTCCCACGCCTGCAAAATCGCTTTTTTGCAGACCGCTTGCCGCCACTATGTCCTCAACGAGATTCGCTATATCTCTGACGATAAGAACGTCCTCTTTTCCGGGAGACGTAACGATGGTTTTCCTCGTGGAGATAACGCCGTTTTCGTCCACGACTCCGCCCTTTATGGTCATTCCGCCGATGTCGATACCGATAAATTTCATATCAAAACCTCTCAAAGTCTAAAAGACTTTGCAATAATAAGACGATTTTACACCAAAAACCTTAAAATGTCAAGAAAAGCACGGTTTCAACCGTGCCTCGCAAATATAAACTCCGTTCCGATTCAACCGTTTTTGCAATCCTTCATCGGAGTGGTCAATTTGTTTTTTAACGCAAGCGTTTTAAGCCCTCTTTCGTCAATGGTTTTCACCACTTTTTCATCGTCGTCCACAACGTCGAAAATCGTATCGCTCGCAACGCCGACGTGATGATAAAACCTCAAAAGCGGCGCGTTTTGAGAAATTTGCACTCGTTTTTTAACTACGCCGAGCATATAATTCTTGCTTGCCGAATCGAGAACGCTGACGTACGACTCCTCTTTCGTGCCGAACGTTGCGCCGTAAAAGAGGAATACCGCCATTATTCCGAAGCTGAAATTCAACCCGAAAAAGAAAGACGCGACGAACGCCGCCAAAAACGCAAACGAAACGCACACTCCTGCGATTTGCATACCTTTGAGCGCGCGGAGTTTGTTTTTGCTTGCTCCGAGCAACATTCTCGAGCCGTCGAGAGGATATATCGGAAGCAGATTGAAAAGTCCGAGCGAGAGATTGCAATAAAAAAACTTTTCCGTATACGCATAGCACACGGGAAACAACCACCACACTCCGAGCAATACGAGTGCCGACAATATATTTGCAACGGGACCTGCCGCGCCGATTAAAATGCTCGACGTTTTATCGAAACTCTCGCCTGCGCTCATCATTGCGCCGTAGGGCAACAACACGAGTTTTTTCACGACGAACCCACGCGACCTCGCAACGAGGGCGTGGGCAGTCTCGTGAATGAATAAAGCAAGCATCGTCCATACGAAATCAAGTGCGTGTCCGAATGCGACCAACGCAAGCGCAAGCGCAAAAAACAGAGGATTAACCTTGATTTTCATATAGATAAACCCGCAGTTGCGACGATTTTATCGAATAAAGCCTGATATGTTGGAAAGCGTCTCTACAACGTTTGTCGCCTTGAAAATGTTGGCAAACAAAAATCCGAGCGACACAAAAATTCCTATCGCAACGGGGATAATGGCAATGTCCAACGCGTCGAGTGCGCCCTTGAAAGGATTGCGTCTTTTGCGCGTGCGAGTTTCTACGAATTGATTTTGAGACACTTCTACTTCGAGTTTTTTGGTTTCGTCAAATTCCATATTTGTCACCTCGCATATACTCTATGTCGCAGACGCAAAGATTAGAACGTCAAAACCGTTTTATATCCATAGTCGTATCGAATTGTTTTATACGGGTGGCTTTTGCCTCTATCCTCACGTCGTACTCCCCGTCCTCTCGCTGATTGATAGTTATCGAGGCTTCCCCGTCCGTATCGAAATAATCTCGCAACAGATTGCGAACGTCTCCCGCCAACGCGTGCATAAAACCGTCCTTGACGCCCACGCAATCGTGTGTGAGCATTTGTCGCATACGGCTTGCGATGCTTCTGTCAACTCTCATCTGAACCTCCTGAATCTACGCCTTTGCATAACGTCGAAAAACGCCTTGCTGCAATCCGCGACGTTCTTTGCAAGCGCGTCGAACGCCCTGTCAGACGACGCGCCCGACGGCACGGCTCCGAGTTGCTGATACAAAGTTATCATATCGTCCTCGGGAATCACTCCTATAGGTGCGACGTGAAGCAGAGAGCCTATCTCGCTCGCTCCGAGCATTTCTCCCCTGCGCACCATATCCGGTCGTACTCTGTTGACAACGAGCGACACGTCTCTCAATCGATAACTCGCAAGCAATCGTATCACTTTGTCCGCGTCTCTTATTGCCGATGCCGACGGCGTGGTCACTACGATAGCCTCGTCGCAAGCCGACACCGCCCTGTGAAAGCCTTGCTCGATACCTGCGGGGCAATCGACGATAACGAAATCGAACTCGCTCAATCCGTCGATTATTCCCCTAAAAGATTGCGCCGTAAGCAACGCCGTATCTTTTGACGACGGAAGAATTTTCATAGGGCTTTCTCCGTCTCCTACGAGTGCCTGAAACGTCCTGCACCTGCCCGAAAGCACGTCTCCGATGTCGTAAACGACTCTGCGCTCTATGCCTGCCACAACGTCGAGATTGTTGAGTCCCACGTCTCCGTCGACAAGCACCACTCTGTATCCGTGCAACGCAAGTTTTCTGCCGAGCGTTGCGGTAACCGTGGTTTTTCCCACTCCGCCCTTTCCGGACGTAACAACGATTTTTCTCATACTCTCATAATAAAAAACAGACACCGTATATAGATGTCTGTTTCTGTCGATTTTGGAGTGTGTTTGTCGAAATCGGCTTTTATGTTTTTAACACGCGCATTCCGACAATCGAATTTTTCAATTCCCATTCGATACCGTGAGACTGTCTCCTTTTTTTATCGTACCGTCCGAACATTCAATATCGCAAGCGGCTATTGAAGTATTCGTCCGTACGTTTGCGTAAAATTCTTCTTTTGTTCCTAAATATGTAATAATCATATCATCGCTTATTGAACGTAATCTTAATTCTTTAACGGTTTTAGGGATTATCAGATTTTTCACGTTTTCGCAAACGACTTTCGTTACCGATTTTCCGTTATATGCCTCGGGTATTTGCAACGTCTTGAGCGGCGCATTGACTTCGGCAAGCTCGCAAGAATTATCATCTAAATCCCCATAAACCAGCAAAGACGTGGTCGGTTGAAGCGTTTTGTAAGTGCTTTTGTATTTACCGTAAGGCTCCGTTTTTGCCACATTAAATTCGTAAAAGACGTGCGTAGAATGTGTATTAACATCCTCGATGTATATAGTATTGTCTTTTATTGTATAGCCGTACTCCGTCATAAGAGAAACAAGAACATCCACGCCCTCTCTGTCAAAGTCGTAATTCACATCATACCCCGAACAGTCGACAATCATAATTTCCTCAACATCGCTATTGCCATACATATAATAATACTTGTTATCTTCGAAAAAAGTAACGTCATAAAAACTAATTCTTTCCACAACGAGAGAATAACCGTTTGTGCCGAACACATAATCCTCTAAAACCGCTCCGTCCGCGTCCGATGTGCGAGATTGCCTCCTATAACTTTTTACGTCTTTTAACGCTTCTTTGACTTCGTCAAGCGTCATATCAGAACGCAAAATATCTTTTGATTCGTCCTTTTTATTGCACGCAACAAAAGACCCAAAAACCACACAAATGATTAAAACAACTAAAATCGGAAAAAATTTCTTCATAGTTTCCCCTCCTTAAATACAATAGTAAAAATACAAAATGTATTTCATTTGCTTTATCATAACATTCGTTTTCGAATATGTCAATTCCAAATCGAATATTTTACATACAATATAATTATGCAATTCAAAGATAATCTCAAAGAATTAATGATAGAGAACGGTTTTACACAGGAGTCACTTGCAAAAGCTGTAGGCACAACACAAGGTACGATAAGCAAATGGCTGTCCGGAGTTCAAGAGCCTCGTCTTTATCAACTCAAACAGATTTGTGCGGTATTCAACTGCACTGCCGATTTTTTAATTGGAAACAACAACGTTCTTCGTTGAACGTATTCAATGTGCGTTTTCCGAATTTTTCGTCGAAACAGGAATAAGAAACATCATAAATATATTTAATAGCTCAAATTGCATTAAAGCGTCCCAAACGGATGAAGAACAAGAAAACACCCGTTTGATACAAAACCCAACGTACAAGGCGTACGTGATTTTGTAGCGAACGGGTGTTGACGCAGTTATTCGCTAAATAGTGCGCTTTAATACAATTTGACGCCGAGCATATCCGACAAAAGATTCCGCTCGTCAAAGAACCCCGCACCGCCTATTGCAATAGCGTTTTCGATGTCTTTGAGGGGTGTGACGGGAAGCTCGAGAGCTTGCTCGAGATATTCGATAAGACCGGGGATATGCAAACTTCCGCCGCTGACGAATATGCCCTTGCGCAAGATTTCCGCGGACAATTCGGGCGGAGTTTGGTTGAGAACGGACATAATCACTTCGATAATGTCGTCTACGAGCGGAATAACCGCATTACGCATTGCTTCCGCCGTAACGTAGAGCGAACGAGGAGAGCCGTCCGAACTGCCGCCGCTTACGGCATAACTGCCTTCGTCGTTGACATAGAAAGAAAGTGCGGATTTTTTGAGATTTTCGATTGTGAATTCGCCCACTTTAACGCCGTAATTCATATACAGGCTGTCGATGATTGCATTGTTGAAAGCGTCTCCTGCGATATTGACGGAGCAACCCGTTGCGATTCCGTGATTGGTAACCGCGGAGATTTCCGTTTTTCCGCCGCCTATATCCACAAACAGTCCGCCGATGCTACCCGTATACGCAAGGAGGCTCAAGCCAGATTCCACGAGGGTAACTTCTTTTATGCCCGCTTTAAGGCAGCATTTTTCAACTACGCGCCTGTCCGAACTGGACGACGACTCGCAAATGGACACGATTGCTTTTATTCTCGGAGCAAACAAGCCCTCGGGCATAATCTTTTTGAGAAAATACGCAAGAAGCATCGTTGCCATTTCTTCGTCGACGATAACGCCTTCCTTTATGGGAGCAATGACTCTCGCTCCGCCGAGCGCGCCCGTCATAACGCTTTCGGCTCTGTAGCCTGCGTCTCTGATTTCGAGACGATTGCGAGCCTTTGTAGCGATTGCGATTGCAGGCTCGCGCAAAACGAGACCTATACCTTTTTGGTATATCGTGATAAATTTGCTTCCCAAATCGATTGAAAGTTCTATATTAGCCATTGATAACTCCGACTTGCCTCAATATCTCGGCAAGTTTTTCCTCGGGCAGTCCCACGATATTTGTGTAACTTCCCTTGTATTTTTCAACTATTCTGTGGTCTTGTATTCCGTATGCGCCGGCTTTGTCAAGAGGCTTGCACTCTCTGACGTAAGCGGTTATTTCGTCTTGGGTAAGATTCTTAAATTTGACCTTGGACGACACGAAAAACGTCTTTTCTTTATCCTTGCACCTCACGCAAACACCGGTATACACCGTATGCCATCTGCCGTTGAGGCTTTTTATCATACGCACGGCGTCCTGCTCGTCTTTGGGCTTTCCATACACACGCATTCCGCGCGCTACGATTGTATCCGCAGAGATTACGCTCACGTCCTGCGTGCGCTCGGCAACGTCGTCCGCTTTTGCTTTTGCAAGTCGCACAACGAGATTGCAAGGCAAAATCGCCTTGATTTTGCTCTCGTCCACGCTCGAAGGCAAGATTTGAAAATCAAGCCCCATATCGTGCAGAATGTCCTTGCGCCTCGGCGATGCGGACGCAAGCACGACTGTCTTTGAAAATTCGCTCATTTCTATTACAGAATCTCGAGATTCTTGCCGTACGCCGCCTTGAAATCGGGAGCCGCGCCCATTGCGTCTTTGACTTCGAGAGCGCAATCGCCTCCGTTTTCGCATTCCGTCTTGACGATAACGCTGTCTCCGAGAACGTCGCAGTTGATGCCCGTTACCACTCCGCTTTGCGAGCGGTCGAAGCTCTCCGCTATGCGCAGAATCACGCTGAGTTTCTTGATTGCGTCAACGTCCTCAGGCGTAAGCATATCTTTGTATTTGACGATTTCGTCTCTTGCGTTCTCGGCTTTTCTGTGTCCTGCGGCAACGAACGCAGCCACGACTATGTCTTTGTGCGGCACACCGTAAAGGTTGCTGTTGAGAATGATGTACGCAGAATGCAGTTGATGGTTGTAGAACTTGATTCTCATACCGCTGTCGTGCATAAGCGCGGCGATTTTAAGCACTCTGACATACACTCTGGGCATCTTGTGAAGCACCTTGAGTTGCTTGAAAAGTTGTATTGAGAGGTTGTAAACGTGTTCGGCGTGCGCAATATTGAGGTCGTGATACTTCATTTGCGTGTAAAGCGAATGTCCGAGAACGTCGCTGAGCGGTCTTTCGTTGATGCCCGGCACGGCATATCTGAACATTGCGCCCTCTCTGAGTCCGCAACCGCTAATCGTAATCTTATCGAACGTAAAGCGAGAAACGACGGCTTTCATAACGGCAAGCGCACTCGGGAAAATATCCGCCCTTCCGCTCGACAAACCCTTGATTTTCATTGTGCTGTTGAGGTCGAGTTTCTTTATCGTATTGTAGATATTTTCAAACTCGCTCATCGACACTTCGTAATTGTGAGTCATATTGAACGGATATTTTTTAATCATACGGCTGATTCTGCCGAGATTGCGGAAACTGCCGCCGACTCCGACGAAAGCGGTATCCGGCTCAACGCTGTCGAGCCAAGGAATTTTTTCGAGTTGTTCCCCGATAAATTCTTCTATCTTTCTCGCGCGCTCTTGCGGAGCGGAATCGTCGTTTTTGAACAAATCCGTCAGCGTGACCGCGCCGAACGGCAACGTCTCGAAATGAATGAGGTTGCGCCTGTTGTAATAAATGAGGTTGGTCGAACCGCCGCCCATTTCCATAATCAAGCCTTTGGGAATGTCCATAGAATTGATTACGCCCTGATACACGAGCATTGCCTGCTCCTCTGGGGACAGCACTTTGATTTTTATACCGCAAGTCATTGCGACTTCGTCAAGAAAACTCTTTTGATTCTTTGCACGTCTCACAGCCGCCGTTGCATACGCAAAAATCTTATCGACTTTGTTTGCGTCGCAAAGACGACGGAACATCGTTAGCGTTTTTATCGTTTGAGCAATGCGCTGAGGCTTGATAAAGCCGTCCCAGTCCATATCCTGACCGAGTCTGACGGTTTCCTTAAGCTCGTCGAATACGACGAAATAACCGCCGTCAAGCACGTTGACAAGCACGAGTCTTGCAGAATTTGAGCCAATGTCGATAATCGCTATTTTTTCCATATAAATCTCCTGTACGGCTTGCGCCGCGTCCGTTAGGACCGTTGTTTCGATAATTTGTTCTCAGTAATTTCCCTTTTATATATTTGTGACGAGAGGAATTATTCCTTATCGTCGTTTGTTTTCTGTTTACGCTCTGTCGGCAAAATGCATTTCGCAGGACACTTTTGAGCGCACAATCCGCAACCTACGCACTTGGTGTAGTCGATAACCGCGAGATTGTTTTCCATAGTTATCGCCCCTTTCGGACAAACTTTGGAGCAAAGTCCGCATCCGAGACAGCCCACCGAACAAACGGCGTGTACGTCTTTTGCGCCTCTGAGGCAGTTGGTGCAAGCAACGTAATAGCGAGCGTCCGCAGGAATACGTTTGACGAGCTTTTTGGGGCAAGCACTTATACATCTTCCGCACGCAACGCATCTGTCCTCGCGCACCTTTGCGTAGCCTTCGTCGCCTATCTTCATTGCGCTGAACGGGCAAGCGTCCACGCAACTACCCATACCGAGGCAACCCCATTTGCATTGTTTCCTGCCGCCGCCGAGCAATTCCATACTCTTGCAGTTGCCGTAGCCCATATATTCGTACTTGTCCACGGCGTTGTTACCGCCTCGGCAAGCCACGACAATCATAGTTTCCTGCGCGTCTATGCTCTTGCCCATAATTTCGGCAATGGCTTTTTTGTTTTCCGCAGACGTAGCCGAGCAAGCGTTGATGTCGGCTGTGCCTTCGACGATTGCTTTTGCAAAGGCGTCACACCCCGCATAACCGCATCCGCCGCAGTTTGCACCGGAAAGTTTTTCTCTGACCTGACCGATGCGTTCGTCCTCGTGTACGGCAAGTTTTTTGCCCAAAACCGCAAGAACGAATCCCGCTACCGCCGCCAAAACGAGAAGCACCAATACCGACCAGAGAATTGTCATCGGTTCGATGTCGGCGGCAATCAAAAGATACGACATAAGCACCACCTCCTCTTAAGCAAACGGATTTATTGCTCCCGACGACGAAATAAGTCCGCCGAAAGCCACAAACGCCATACTGAGTATGCTTGCCGCGATAAGTGTAATCGGGAAGCCTCTGAACGGCTTCGGAATGGAATCGTTGTCCATTTTTTCTCTTATACCTGCAAGCAACAATATCGCAATCATAAATCCCACGCCGCTAAAAACGCCGTTGAGGAAAGATTGCAACAAACTGATTCCGCTTGCGACGCCGTAGGAATCGACGTTGAGAATCGCAACACCCAAAACCGCGCAGTTGGTCGTGATAAGCGGAAGATATACGCCGAGCGCGCTATACAGCGACGGCATATATTTTTTGAGAACCATTTCTATAAGTTGCACGAGCGCGGCTATGACGAGGATAAACGCAATAGTTTGCAAATATTCCACGCCGAGCGCGACGAGTGCTTTTTGTATAAGCCAAGTAAAGATGCTTGCAACGCCCATTACGAACGTAACCGCAAGCCCCATTCCGAGCGCGGTGTCCACCTTTTTGGAAACGCCCAAAAACGGACAGCATCCCAAAAACTGGCTAAGCACGAAGTTGTTTACGAACATTGCGCCGATTATAAGCAAAAAGTATTCCATTACGCAACCTCCGTTCCTTCGTTGTTATCGTCGAGAGCCGTTTTTGCGTCCTCGACGTCTTTTATACGCTTTTGAGCTTCTTCTTTTTTCTTCTTCGCTCTGTAATCGGTCAATGCGTTAACCAAAGCCATAGCAAGTCCGAGAGTGAGGAAACCGCCCGCAGGCATCACGAAGAACTTGAGCGAATAGTTTTGCAACACTCCGAAATTCGGATTGAACTGCACGCTTCCGAGGCTTCCCGCAAAAATCGTACCGTTGCCGATAACCTCTCTTACGACGCCGAGCAACGTCAACGCAAGCGTAAAGCCGAGGCCCATTCCCAAACCGTCGAGAATGCTGTCGCCGACCTTGTTGGTGCTTGCAAAAGCCTCTGCCCTTGCAAGAATTATGCAGTTGACGACGATAAGCGGCAAATATATTCCGAGTGCGTCGTACAACGTCGGCACGAATTTTTTGAGTATCATTTCGAGCAACGTAACGAGCGTTGCGATGATGAGGACGTATGCGGGAATACGCACTTTGTCGGGTATGAATTTGCGCAACAACGACACCAACGCGTTGGAGCAAATCAAAATGAACGTTGCCGCAAGTCCCATTCCCAAGCCGTTAAACGCACTCGTAGTGATTGCAAGCGTCGGACACATACCGAGAACGAGCCTAAACGTCGGGTTCTGCGCAAAGATACCGTTGGAAACTATCTGAAGTTTTGCATTCTTTTTCATTTCGTTTCCCCCTTTGCAGCCGCTCTGAATGCGTACACCGCAACGGCTATCGCGTTATGATAACCCGTGGAGGTGTAAGTTGCCTGACTGACCGCCGAAATCTCTCCGTCCTTTTGGGATTGTCTCCCCGACGGGATAAGCTCGAGAGTATCGAGTTGGTTTACGTTGAGTCCGACGTATTTGGGTTTGTTGGCTTTTTCGACTTTGTCGAAATAACCCGCGGTTTCGCCCTGACTGTATACTTCGACGTCCTTTATAACGCCGTTTACGTCGATATAGACGAGCAACTCTATCTCTCCGTCTTTCGCGCCGCTTCCGACCGAGTAATAGCAATATCCCAAGACGTTGCCTTGTTCGTCTTTGGCTTCGAAACAGGACTTGATGATATTTTTGGAATCGTAATTTATCGCTCTGTCGTCGTTCTTCGCAACGTCGGATACTCCGTACGTTTTTGCGCATTTTTCGGAAATCGCGGCGTCGGGGTCGACGTACGTCGCCATATTGACCACGCCGAGCAATAAGCCTGCTACGAGTGCGATTACGACAAGCACAAGCGTGCATTTTGCCACGGTTCCGAGCTTAAATTTCTTTTTACCGCCGTTTTTAACGTCTCCGTTATCTCCCGTTTGCGGTTTTTCGCTCTGTTCGGACGCTTGTACGCTTTCTTTTTCGACTTCCGTGTCGATTTGCGTTTCCGCTGTTTCGTTTACGGACGAAACGGTATCGTTTTCGGTTTCGGGTGCGCCGTTTTCGGTTGCGACAGATTGCGTTCTTTCTTCAATATCGCTCATTTTGCGCCTCCTTCGACCACGGCTTCGCGTTCGTCTTTTTTGCGTTTTTTGCTCGCTTTTGCAAAGTTGTTTTTCTTGGGTGCGCCAAACGCTCTCGGGATAATTCTGTCAAGCAACGGCGTAAGCACGTTCATAAGAAGTATCGCAAAAGACACTCCCTCGTTCATAGTGCCGTACTTGCGGAATATAACCGTCAAGAAACCGAGTCCCACGCCGTAAATGACGACCGCAAGACAAGTTTTTGGAGACGTCGCATAGTCCGTTGCCATAAAGAATGCGCCGAATGCGAAACCGCCTCCGAGCAGATACGTCCAGATATAATCTCCGACGCAACCGCTTTTCGCAAAGAAAATCGACGTGAACACGACGAGCGAACCTATGTAAAGCGCGGGAATACGCCAGTCGATAACTCTGCGGACGAGCAGATATATGCCTCCGATAAGCACCGCCAAAGTGCTTACCTCGCCTGCGCTGCCGCCTATTCTGCCGAGGAACATATCCAAAGCGGTTATGTTGCCTGCCGAGAGCAAATCGGCAGGATTTGCGCCCGTTTTGACTGCGTCTTTGACGTAAGCGAGCGGAGTTGCGCTCGTGATGCCCGCAACGGAATTGAGGTCGATGTTTACCGCTTGTTTGAAATAGACGAATAGATTTGAGCCGTCTTTGAGGTCAATCGGCACGACGTAAGACGTCATAACCGTTGTCCAGCACAAAAGCAGGAATATACGAGCGGTTATCGCAGGGTTTGCGAAGTTTTTGCCTATGCCGCCGAAAAGCATCTTTACGATGATAATCGCAAACGCGCCGCCCACCATAGGAACGTAAAACGGTACCACGGGCGGAAGATTGAGAGCGAGTATCATACCCGTAACGACTGCGGACAAATCCCCTACGCTTTGATAGCGTTTGCACACGAGGTTGAAAAGCCACTCGGAAAATACGCAAGAACCGACGCAAAGTATCATAAGGAACAGCGGATAGAAGCCGTACAACAATACGCTTGCGATAGTTGCTGGAATAAGTGCGATTATCACGTCGAGCATCATTTTGCGAGTCGTGAACGTCGTGGATATGTGAGGAGAGGACGAAACTATATACTTTGGCATATTATTTTATCCCCCTCGTTTTTATTTCTTTTTTCGCAAGGCGCATCGCCTGAACGAGCGGCCGCTTTGCAGGACAGGAATAGGAGCAGGCTCCGCATTCCATACAGTTGAGAACCCCCATCTTGAAAGTGCCTTCGAAATCGTTCTTTTCCACCGCTCTTTCTATTTCTCTCGGAACGAGGGACATCGGGCAGTTGATTATGCACTTGCCGCAACTTATGCACGGCGTCGTGGGACTTGTATTGAATTCTTTCTTGGTAAGGAACAGCAGGCAGGAAGTACCCTTTGAGCAACACGCTCTCAAATCAGCTTGCGCAAAGCCCATCATAGGACCTCCGCTGACGACTTTTCTCGTGACGTCCTCGTCCTTGTCTCCTCTGCAAGTGTCGTATACGAACTGATACGGCGTGCCGTTGCGAACCCAGAAATTGCCTCTGTTTTCCACACCGCCGCCCGAAACGGTCATAACTCTCTTGTAGCAAGGGTCTCCGAAAAGAACCGCTCTTGCCACGGAATAGGCGGTATGCGCGTTGCATACGACGCATCCGACGCTCGACGGAAGCGCGCCCGTAGGAACAACTCTGCGAGTGATTGCATAAATGAGTTGTTTCTCCGCTCCCTGCGGAAACTTCGTCTTGAGCTTCATCACGTCGATGCCTTGCGGAACGAGGCTCGTAAGGTATCTGATAGCCGAAATCTTGTTGGACTCGATGCCGATATAAGCGTGCGTAACGTCCAACGCTTTCATCAAAAGTTTGATGCCCTTGATAATCGTAGGAGCCTTTTCCATAAACAAACGGTAGTCGCAAGTGATATAAGGCTCGCATTCCGCGCCGTTTATTATGAGAGTGTCCACTTTGTCTTTGGGAGACAACTTGACGTGCGTTGGGAAAGTCGCGCCGCCCATACCAACGATACCTGCCTCTCTGACCCTTGCGATAATCTCGTCTTTGGTCGGGTCCTTGAGCGGTTTGAGCGATTGCGATGTGTAAAGAAAATCGTTTTCGATTTCGACGTGCAAGGCATCCTGTCCCGTTGCCGTCGGCAACGTTACGAACGATTTGACCGTGCCTGAAACGGGCGAATAAACGTTTGCCGAAACAAAGCCGTTTGCCTCGCCTATAAGTTGTCCTTCGTCAACGTGGTCTCCGACCTGAACGACTGCGTTTGCAGGCGCGCCGATGTGTTGAGACAACGGTACGAACAACTTTTCGGGTATAGGAAAATCTTCAAGAGGAGAGTCTTTCGTAAATTTGTTTGCAGGAGGATGTATTCCTCTGCGAAAAGTCCTCAGCGAGATAGTCATAAAACCATTCCTTTCGTACTAAATATAAAGATTAAGACAATTATACATTAGATTTTATACAATGTAAATACCCCTTTTTTTGAAAAAACCGCAAATTTTAATCTTTTTTTCGTAAAAATTACTCTGAATCGTCGCTTTTAACAATCCGAAAAAGCGTCAACTTTTTTTATCGACGACTTTTGCCGCAAGCGACGCAACCGCAATAGCAGCCAAAAAACCTCCGAACAGTTTCTTGAGCAATTCCCCGTCGATTTTCGTTGCGAAAAACGAACAGACGGCGCAAGACGCCACGGCAGGAAAAAGCAACCGAAGCACGCTGTTTTTCTCGACGAGACCGTTTTTTATATGCACGCTCAAAGCAAGCGAACCCGACGGCAAAAACGCCACGAGATTTGCGAATTGCGCCGTGAGTTGCCCCACCGACAAACCTATGACGAGAATGGGCAACGTGAGCGTGCCTCCGCCCATTCCCATTCCTGCCAGAATGCCGCCCGCAATACCTGCCAAAACAAAATACAAAAATTGCATAATTTACCTCATTTTTGCAAAAAGTATATGTTTATCGATATAAAATTTACGATAAACTGCCGTTTTTATCAAAAAATCATTTTTAATCCCGCAAACAACATCAGCGCGTAAAACACAAACGAAATCGCTCCGTTAGACATCTTTTTGAGCAAAATCGCACCGAGCGCGCCACCTACGGTAACGCCTATAACGGTGGGCAAAATCACACCGTTTTCAAACGTTGCGCCAACTGCGTACACTATGCAACTTATAAGACACAACGGCAAGATAATCGCGATTGCCGTCGCGTGAGAATGCTTTTCGTCAAGCCCTGCGAAAAAGGTCAGAGCAGGCACGGTAAGCATACCTCCGCCCGCGCCGAACAGCCCCGTAACCACGCCTATGGCAAGCCCCGAAATCAGTAGCAAAATTTGCTTTGATACCGAAGGCTTTTGTTCCATTCGGTTATATTTGAAATAGTTTTGCGCCATAATCGTATGCGCCGATATATTGCTTTGCATATCTTTATTTTTATTAAAATGGAAGAAAGTATGATTTTTTATTGCAAAAATAATGTATTTGTATTAGAATAACAAAGCATATTGATAAATTTATGTGCGCATAACGTGCGTATACGCAAGCGATTGCGCGCAGAAAATCGAAAATCGGCAACAATAAAGGACGCAAGTCCGAGCAAAATAAATCTTTTACAGGTTTGGTATGAACAAGAAAAAATTTGTAGTTTTAGCACTTATGATGATTGCGATTATCGCACTTTCATCGTGTATGCTTGTCGCGTGCAACGACAACAGCGACAACAACGGCGGCAATTCGAACAATACAACCGAAACCGTTAAAGAGACGGAGGGTCTCCTCATCAAAAACGGCGACTTCAAGGTTATCGATTCGAACGTAACGACCTATCCTCGTTCCGTAACGGGTTGGACAGGCGCGAAGATGTTTTCTTCCGGCAGTTACAAATCCGACGTAACGGCGGGCGTCATCAGCCTCGATAAGGCTCTTTACGACGCAAACAAGAGCAAGTGGGACGACCAACAAGACGCCCTTTACAACTTGCTTGTCGCAGACGGAAGATATGCAAATCGCGAATACAAGCACTCTTTGATGGTCTATATGCCCGAAGAAGGCACGGATTCGGACGGCAAAACCGTTCACGGCCCCACGGCATACGGTTACACCTCCACTTCCTTCACTCTCGAAAAGGGCGGCTATTACAGACTCAGCGTTGACGTGCTTACCCACAACATCGGCGGCAGCAACGAAGCAGAACGCGGCGCACGCATCTACGTCAGCTCCAACACTTATGCCGAAATCAAGGGTATCGACACCAACGACACTTGGAAAACCTATCAGGTAGTCATCGAAGCGTCTGCGGTTTCTTCCACGTCTTTGAACGTTATGCTCGGTCTCGGCAGAGCGACTTCCGCAGACCAAAGCGGTCTCTCCACCGGTTACGCCGTGTTTGACAACCTCTCTCTCGAACAAATCGAAGAAAAAGGCTCCGAAGTATACGCACAAGCGGTTGCAGACGAACTTCAAAATCAAAACGAAGGTAAGGACAAATCCGTTACCACCGCTACTTTGAAAGTTCCCAACGGTCGTTTCGATTTCGGTTCCACAGTCGTAGGTCCCTCCGGCGCACCCAACGGCTGGTCTTTGGTCGCAGGCAACAGCGGTAAAGACGACGTAGCCCCCACGGGATACAGATACAACGGCATAATCAATCTCAAGAATTTCGCGGAAGATTACGGCTCCTACTCCAACAGCTATTCTTTGGGCGAATTGAAAGATTATAAACCTGCCGATATGCTCGAAGGCATCAAAGACTCCATCTTCACGACAGGCAGAGCGCAATCCGTTATAGGCTCCAACGTGTTTATGATGTCTCAACAATATCTCACGGCACAAAGCATCAAATCTTCACGCACGATAACCATCGAGCGCAACAAGATGTACGCATTGTCCGTAGATTTGTTCGCATACAACATTCACGGCGCGGGCGTATCTCTTATCCTTACGGGTAACGACGGCAAAGACATCGTTATCAAAGGCATCTGTTCCAACCCCTCCAACGACTTCCTCGTGGGCGAAAAGGCACTTGACGTCGACAACGACGCTTCCTTAAATCCGCAAGACCCGACCGTAGCCGGAAAGGGTATGACGGGTTGGACGACCTACACCTTCTATATCAAAGGCAACCAGTTCAAAAACTATAGCTACAATATGAGCATTTGGCTCGGCACGGAAGGCACCAACAGCAATACTGCCGGCACATACAACAAAAAGACCGTTTACAACGCAAACGGCACTTTCTCGTCCGGTTGGGTATTTGTCGACGGACTTAACCTCAACGAACTCGAGGACAGCCAATTCCCCACCGACGGTGCAAATGCAGACCAAACTCTCGACTGCTCCGGAAACGACTCATTGACGAGCATCGTCGTTGACCTTACCACGACTAATATGCTCGCCGATATGCTCGAATCCGATACCAACAAGAGTTCGATGGACGGCGTTGTGGAACCCCTCGGTTCGGGTGTTCCCTCCGGTTGGTCGAGCAAATACGACACCTCTAAAGTGACCAATCCGATTATCGACGGCATCATCAGCGACGGCGTCGTAAGCATCGAAAACGAAGAAAGATTCCTCGATACGACGGGCGGCAAAGGCACTTATCCCGACAAACCCTATGAAATTCTCAATCCTGTCGCATATATGATGCACGCTTCCTCCGAAAGTTACTACGAAGTGGAAACAAACACCATAACGATTGAGAAGAACAAATATTACCGCATTTCCTTGTGGATTAAGACGCAAGACGTCAAATCCACCAGCGGCGCATACGTCTACGTTCTCAAAAAGAACGGAGCAGACGAGGACGACACCACTTTGGCAACGTTCTCCAAGATTAACACCACCGACTACGACAAGTATCAAAACGACTGGTGCGAGCTTACCGTGGTCATTACCGGCGCAAACGACAGAAATGTTGACATCGCGTTCAAGTTCGCTCTCGGCACAGGCACTCGTTGGACGGCGTCCACGCTTGCAAAAGGCTCCTTGTTCGTTACCAACATAAACGGTTCGGAAGTATCTCACTCCACTTACTCCTCGACGTCTACAGGCACTTACAGCAAGGCAATCGACCTTTCTTCCAGCTTGTCTTACGCATTCAAGAACGGCAGCTTCGACAGCTACGACCTTGACGACAAAAACCTCGAAGAAGGCAAAGGTCTCGAGGACCAAAACGTTGCGGCAACTCCGAGCGATTGGACTATCAGCGACAACAAACTCGGCGCAAACACCGCCGATTCCAACCTCGTGGCAGGCGTTATCAAGTTCAACACGACGGACGGTCTCTCCTTCACGGCAAGCAATCAGGCAAACGCCGCATTCGCTAACACTATCGACTTCAACGGATTCTATCCGTCGGTCGACAAGACAACCTCTGCGGAAGTCCTCGGTTCACTCCCCGGCAAGAAAGGTCACGTTCTTGCAATAGGCAACAACAGCGCGTCGTCCAAGGGCTATGCGGTAGGATTTGCATCCTCGAGCGTTACGCTCTCGTCCAACACTTACTACAGAATCTCCGTGTACGCAAAGACTGTCGGCGAAACCAAAGCGAACATCTATCTCTCCGGCGAATCTTCACTCACGGCAGGCGTAAGCTCCTTCACGATTACGGGCAACGGCACCGAATGGACAAAATACACGTTCTACATCGAAGTAGGTCAGGCAAGCGTCTCCACCAAGCTCAACTTGTGGCTCGGCGATAACGTTGACTACACCGACATCGAAGTTACCGATGCCGAAATCGAAGCGGAAAGAGCAGCAAATCCCGATTACGACGAGAACACCGACGCAAACGTAATCAAAAAAGCCATCAAGGCTCAAAAAGCAGCATCCAAGGGCAACGTATTCTTCGATAACGTATATTACACTTCTATCGACGAATCCGACTACAACGAAGCAGTCGAGAGCAACAACGTTCACAAACTCTCCTTCCTTACGGACAGTTTCGACGCACTTTCCAGCTCGGTTGAATCCAGAGGTTCTCTCTCCACTCCCAACGGTTGGACGGGAACGACGGGTACAAACCAAAGCTCGAGCAACACCAAGAGCGGCATCATCTACGTCGCAGGCGGTTACTACGAAGTAAAGACCGTCAAAGACAAAGACGGTAACAACGTCGAATACGTCGGCATCCTCGGCGACGATTACAAACTCGAAGACATCAAAGTCTCCGACAAAGAGTACGAGGAAGAAAAAGACAAAGACGAATATAAAGACCTCCCCGATAAAGAAGCGGTCGTCGAAGCAATTCAAAAGGCAAAACTTGCGAAATTGCAAGCCGAAAACTGGATTCCCGTCAACGAACTTTACGCTCACAGCGGCAACCAAATGCTCGTAATCAACAATATGGAAAAGAGCGCGTACACTTACTCCGGCTCCTCCGTAACGATGAAAGAGCAAAGCTACTACGAAGTCAGCGTATTCGTAAGAACGTACGGCCTCAATACCGACGAAAAAGCAGGCGCTTATATCGAACTTTACCTCGGTTCTTCCAACGAAGTCGACAATCCGTTCATATTCGAAGCGGTTCGTGCAGACGCATTTACCGAATACAAGTTCTATGTCAAAACTCTCAACGAGGACGTCACGTCTGTATCCCTCAAGCTCTCGCTCGGAAAATACATTTCGAACGTGGTTGACGGCGAAGACGTAGTAACTGGACTTACCAACGGTTACGCAATGTTCGACGACGTTACGATTAAGAAAGTAACCGAACAAGATTTTGACAATGCAACGGCAAGCGAAACCGTCAAGAAACGTACCGTAACGTCAGAAAACAAAGGTACCGCAGACGATGACGACAACAACAACGATGACAACAACACCACCCCGTCTCGTACGTTCAACACCGAAGCATTGTGGTGGATGATTCCGACAATCGTTCTCGGACTGCTCATCATCATCGTAGTTATCGTGTACGTCGTACGCAAGGTCAGAAAGCCGATTGCGAAGAAGAAAGAAAAGAAAGTCGCAACTCCGATTGAAACTCCTTCCCTCGATGCAAAGCGCGACAAATACGACGACAACAAAGAATAATCAACCCAAACCTTAACGAAAAAGCACTTGCAACCGCAAGTGCTTTTTTTTGCTCAAGATTTGCAAACGGCAACGCCTCCGCAATTATTATTACTAATTTTTAATTATCTATTATCATATACTCCATATATGAATAACACGGCAAAATCGTTTACCATAGTAACGGGTTTTTCAATCGTGACGAGGCTGATTTCTTTCGTATTCAAGATGTGGATGTCTCGCGCGCTCGGAGCGGAAGTCGTCGGACAGTATCAGATTGCCCTCAGCGTGCTTTTGATGCTTATCACTATAACGGCAGGCGCGCCCGTCGTATTGTCACGCAAAGTTGCCGAAGCGACGGTAAACGGCGGAATAAAAAAACAAAACTCCCTCACAACCGCGTCGCTGATACTCGGCGTTTTGCTATCGTCCGTTATCTGCGCCGTATTTTACGCGCTCGGGGACAAACTCTCTCCCCTCTTTTCAAATCCGCAATGCTTGCCGATATTCTTCATAATGTTGCCGTCGCTTATAACGTCGACGATTTACGCTTCGTTACGCAGTTGGTTTTGGGGCAGAAAAAAGTTTTTGGCGTTTTCGTCCACGGAACTGATAGACGAAGCGGTGCGAATCGTGCTTTCTATGATTTTTGCAAGCGGAATCATATCGACCTTAGTCGGCGCAAACGGCATCGCGCTTGCATTTACCATTTCAGACGCAACCTGCGTGATTATTCTCGCCGTTCTGTATTTCGTCGCAGGAGGGCGCATAAGCAAGCCGAGCGGCTTCAAAGATTTGACGATGCGCACGATACCGCTGTCTGCAACTCGTATTATATCGTCGCTCGGCGCGTCTCTGACGGCTTTGGTAATTCCGCAACTCCTCGTATCGTCGGGAATGAGCGTCGCGCAAGCCACCGCAGAATACGGACGAGTGGCAGGTATGGCTCTGCCTTTGATTATGGCGCCCGTAACCTTTGTCAGCGCGCTTTCGGTGGTTCTCACGCCCGACGTCGCGCAACTGCGTAAACAAAACGATATTGAGGCCGTAAGAGCCAAATTATCCTCGTCGCTGCTGTTTGCGGTGGTTATCGCAAGTTTCTTTTTTGCCTTATATATGCCGCTCGGTCAAAGTCTCGGCAAACTTCTTTTTGCCGACGAACAGGCAGGCAGATTCGTGTCATACTGTTCGCTTATCATTTTCCCGATAGCAACGGCGCAAGCGACAACGCCTATGGTAAACTCCCTCGGAAAAGAACGCTACACTCTGATTTTTACTATAATCGGCGCGCTTTCGATGCTTCCTTGCATATTCTTCTTGCCAAAAGTTATCGGAGTCTACTCTATGGCCGTTGCAACGGGACTTTGTTTCTGCATCGTATCGATGTGCAATTTAGTCGTCCTCAAAAAAGAAGTCGGCTCTTTCCTCAATCTCAAAAAGACCGCTCCGATGGTTTTTTCAAGCGTTTTGCTATCGGTTTCGGCGTTTTTCTCGGCAAGACTTTTAAGGACTTACGCAGGACATATAACGACGGTAATAGTTGTGGGCGTATACGTCGTTTTCTTTTTCTTTTTGATTGTCAACGCTTTCAAAATCGTAGATATTGCCGCTTGTATAAAGATGTTAAAGCCCAACGTAGACACGGCGTGCAAGCATAATAAAAAGCCGTCCGAACGTCACGCGAAACACACCGCAAAATCACGCCGTAACGCCGCGACTTCCACGCCCGAAGCAACGCTCGAAGATAGGCGAAAAAGCTCGTCAAAACGCCGCAAAAAGCACGATTACGGCACTCGAACAGGCCGCAAGGAGCAAAAACTGACGGCGTAGTATAAAAACATACCTTATAAACACACTACGGCTATGCTGAATTTGTTTATAAGAAGTCTCGTATTGTATTTCGTACTGCTTGTGGCAATGCGATTGATGGGCAAGCGACAACTCGGCGAATTGCAACCTTTCGAACTTGCAATAACGCTTGTCGCAAGCGACCTCGTATGCATTCCTATGGCAGACGCGTCTATTCCGATTTTGTACGGAGTCATTCCCGTATTTTCGCTGTTTTTGGTGCATATTCTCATCACGAAACTTGCGACGAAAAGCATCAAATTCCGCAAATTTCTCAACGGAAAACCGATTATCATCATCGAAAAAGGCAACATCCTGCCCGATATAATGAAAGAACTCAATCTCAACGTCGACGACGTTATGGAAGCGTTGCGAGGCGCAGGTTATTTCAATCCGAGCGAGGTCGAATACGCAATTCTAGAAACGAACGGCAACCTGAGCGTTATGCCGAAAGCGCAAAATCGTCCGCTATGCCCCGATGACGTAAATATGAACGTCGACGAAGCGCAAATCCCCGTTGCGATAATCGTGGAGGGCGAATTTGTCGCTGAAAATCTGTCCAAACTCGACGGAGAAACAAAAGAAAAAATGCTTAAACTTCTTTCAAATCTCAACGTAAAACAGCAAAACGTACTCGTTGCGCTCGTCGCGGGAGACGACGTGTTCATACAACCGTACAAAGAAGATTATATTTCGACGTCTCTTACGCCTTCCACCAACAATCCGCAAGTGACGCTCAAAGAGGAAGTAAGATGAAAAGAGTGGTTTTTGCGGTTATCGTACTCGTATTGATTATTACGGGCGGAGTGCTTGAAAACTATTATATCAACCGCACTTTCGACAAACTCGACGAGGATTTGAAAGACCTCGAGCAATCGATAACAATGCAGAGCGACGACGCGTTGATTAAGCTAAAAGACCTCTCGCAATGGTGGGAAAAGCGAAGAATGTATATAGAACTTTTTGCCTATTCTCCCGACGTAAGAGCGTTTTCGGTGGCTCTCGGAGAGACGGAGGGTTCGCTCCGATGCGGAGATTATCAAAACGCTTTATCAAAATGTCACTCGCTGATAGTGATGGGCAAAAACATAAGACAGTTGCTCGATTTCAACGCAGAGGACATAATCTGACACTATTCGCTACGGATTCGTTTCTCAAATGCAAAAAAATAAATACGAGGTATCCTCGTATTTGTTTTTGTGCCTATTTACATATCTATATATGTGCAAATGCGCATATATAAATATTACGATAGTCTGTCTTTTTCGCATTCGATAAAGTGCTTCATATCGTAAATATCTCCTGCTCCTATCATCATAATCACGTCGACGTCTTTTGCGTGCGATTTTACATAATCGAGCGTTGAGCGTGCGTCTTTTGCAAGATAAACTTTCTTTTGTGGAAATTTGTCGAAAATTGCCTTTGCCAAAACGTCGCTGTCTACGCCCGTCGAAGGCGTTTCTCTTGCGGCGTACACGGGCATCAAAACCACGTCGTCGCAAAAGTCGCATCCGCCCAAGACTTGAACGAAATCGTCAAGATACGCCTTGGTGCGCGAATAGGTATGAGGCTGAAAAACAATCAGGACTTTGCCGTATTTTTTCGCTCTTTCAAGCACGCAACTTATCTCTTTGGGATGATGCGCAAAATCGAAAAACACTTTTGCGTTGTCTATATCCGCGCTTCTTTCAAATCTGCGTTTTACGCCTTTATAACTCTTTAGCGCAGACGCGCCGTCTTTGAGCGGAACTCCGAGAATCGACGACGCGCAAAGCGCAAACAATGCGTTTTTGTAATTGTACTCTCCGTCGTCGATAAGCGAAAAACTCGTGCGGTAAATTCCGTTTTCATATACCTCGCAATTTTTGTCGCGAAGTCTAAACGCGAACTTTTTTTCTCCGTCCGTCACGCAAAATTCGTTTGAATTTTTATCCGCGATTCCAAACAGATTTTGCATATCTTCGCAAGACGCGATTTTAACTTTGCTTTTCTCGAGGAACGTTCGGAAAGCGTCTCGCACTTCCGTAATATCGGCGTAACAATCGGGATGGTCGCACTCGACGTTCGTCACTACTCCGACATCCGATTTTACTGACAACATATGCCGCTTATATTCGCAAGCCTCCGCTATAAAAACGCAATCCTTCAATTCGGATATTTTATGTACGCAAGTATTATTGACGTAGTTGCCCAAACTTACACACTCTCCGCCTATCATTGACAAAAACGGAAAATTCCGCTTTTTCAAAATATGCGTGAGCATTGCCGTCGTGCTTGTTTTTCCGTGCGTTCCCGCAACGGCGACGCTTGCGCCGAACAGTTTTGAAATTTCTCCCAAAAACTCGTGCCGCTCGTATATAGGCACTCCGAGTTCTCTTGCTTTTTGCAGTTCGGCATTATCGCGTTTTATCGCTGTGGAAAACACCACAATATCCGCATTTACGTTATTCGGATTTTCCCCTTGATAAATAGTTGCGCCGAGTCGTCGCAATTCGTTGCAAATCGGCGTGATTTTTGCGTCGCTGCCGCTGACTTTTCCGCCGAAATCCAAAACGAATCGAGCCAAAGCATTGCACGATATGCCGCCGACACCGATAAAATGTACAGTTTTCCCTTCGAGTTCCAACATAACCATATTATATGCCGAAGTGCCGATTGTGTTTCAATACAATAGTATAGGTATCCGCACACTTCGCACGTTGCTATTGAATTGCGCTCCCGCCGATGTTATCATAAGAATGAGCGGTAAGCGGATAAGGAGGATAAAATGTTAAACGTTACGGACGTGAGAGTCAGGCTCGTAAAAACCGAAAGCGGCAAATTGAAAGGCGTTGCGTCAATCGTGATTGACGACTGTTTTGCGTTGCACGATATAAAAATCATCGAAAGTCAAGACGGAGTGTTTATGGCTATGCCCTCCAAAAAGACTTCCGACGGAGAGTATAAAGACATAGCCCACCCCATAAATTCGGAAACCAGAGAATATTTGAAATCCAAAGTCCTCGAAGCGTATCAACGCGCCGTCGACGAGGAGGCTCAAAAAGAAAGCGTAACCGAATAAACGTATCTTTTCTATCGACAATCTGCGCATTCTACCATTGCGCGCGTATTTATAGGGCAGACTTCTCTGCCCTATCGTTTTTGCGCGATAATTGCGCATATCCGCAAGTGTGCATATCGTCAAATTCTCACTTGCGCTTATTTGCAACCGTCATTGCGATTTTATGACTTATGCGCAAATGCACATAAGTCATTCTATTAACGGATAAACGATGTCGCTCTGCTCGGGAAAGAAATAAACGGAGATTGCATCTCGGTTAAAATCAAAGTTTGAATACGACAAAAAAGACGCTGAAAAACAGCGTCTCTTTTATTTGAGAATCTACCTATCGGAGTTCGTTCTCTACCCTGCCGATTAGAAATTTGAGGGATGCTCGTCAAGCGCAAGCGTGCCGCCGGGGTTGAGCGTGTTGTTGGGGTCGAAATACTTTTTGAGAGCCTTGAACACGTCGAGTTGCGCGCTTCCGATAGAACCTTCGAGGAACGGCGCAAACAGTTTGCCGATGCCGTGATGATGCGAAAGTGCCGCGCCCGACTTCATTATTGCCTCGAGAATCGAGCTGTGATATTTCTTGAAAGCGTCGAGGTCTGTCGTCTTGATTATGAAGATGAAATACAAGTTTGCGCCGTTGGGATAGCTGTGCGAGATGTGGCAGGTGCAAATCGCGTTCGGCCAAGCCTTGACCACCTCTCTTACCTCGTCGTGGACTTTGGACATATTGTCCCAGTTGACCGCGCACTCGAGAGTGTCGATGATAATGCCGTAGTCCTGAATGGTATCTCTGAGATACGGGTCGGAGAATCTGCCGTGTTCCCAAGCGGTAGTAACGTAACCCGTAAGAGAGAGTCCGTTATACTTCCTTGCAATCTTGCGGATATTTCTCATAATGTTTCTTTGCAAGCCGTCCTCTCCGTCGCAGAAGCCGAGAAGGAGGCATCTGGAGTGTTGTTTGTAGCCTTTTGCCGCAAGCAACGGCTCAAGCGGAGAACCGATAATGCCGTACATATGAGACATCATATCCGTTTCCTCCGCGTCCGAAAGACGGAATGCCGACGGATGACCGAATTCGCCCTGCATAACTTCTCTCATAACCGCCATACCGTCCTCCCACGTCGGGAACATATAGGAGAATTTTCTGTGCTTTTTGGAGAGATTGAAAACTTTGAGCGTAACTTCCGTAAGGATACCGAAGCAACCCTCGCTGCCCATCATAATTTGGTCGATGTCCGGACCCGTCGCTTTTCTCGGCGCGCCGTCCGTCTTTATAACGCCGATAGGCGTAACGTATTCTTGTTTAAGTACGAGGTCCGCCGCGCAACCGTAGTACGTCGAGTTTTGTCCCGAGCCGCGAGTTACCACCCAGCCGCCGACGCAGGAATACTCAAACGATTGCGGAAAATGTCCGCAAGTGTAACGTTTTGTCGTACCGAAGTTTTCGGGAGCGTGATTAAGAATGTCCTCGAGTTGCGGACCGCTGATGCCCGGTTGAACCGTAATGGTGGAATTGACCTCGTTGAACGCAATGACCTTGTTGAAGTTTTTGCTGATGTCAATCATAATGTTGGGAGACACCATCGGTTCCGTTCCTCTCGTAACGCTCGAGCCGCCTGCGTGAACGTAGACTTTGATTCCGTTTTTATCGGCATATTTTACGAGTTCTTCTATCTGCTCTTTCGTTGACGGAAAAACTACGATGTCGGGAACGTTTTCGACGATGCCTTTTCTGAGGCGCATAATGTCTATCATCGTTTTGCCGTACGCAAGACGCACTCTTTCGAAGTCGTCAACGCTTGCGTTATCTTCTCCGACGATAGCGGTAATATCTGCGATTTGCTCTTTCGTCAAAGCACTTTCGACGTGTACGTCGACGAGTTGCTCTCCCGTGTCGACCATCTCTTTGAAATCGTCGTCGGTAAGCGAGAAGATGCTTTTGATAAGTTTATAAAGACCTTCTTTGGGGGCTTTGTACTTGTTGGGGTCGCCCCATTTCATTATGGAACGGAAAGATTTCTCTTGCGGTGCGTCGGTAATCCACTTGGGTTCGAATTCCTTATAGGGTTTTGACATAATTCCTCCATTTGCCGTTTTATCCGTGCATTTTCGACAGATAAACCGACGATTTATACATTTTAATTATTTTTCTGTTTCTGCGTTCTCTGCTTTTTCGTTTCGCAAAATGAACTTCAAATCATCGTAGAGTTTTTTGTTGTTGGGATAAATTCTGCGATAGATACGGTTGTAAAGTTTCTCGTACAGGGCGTGTTCTTTCATATTCGGCGTAAACTCTTTGGAGATATGCACCATATTCTGCGCCGCTTCTTCAAAGGTCTTGTATACGCCCAAACCCTTAAACGCCGTGATTGCCGCGCCGAGCGACGACGTCTCGTACGTTTGCGCTCTGCGAACGGGGATTCCCATAATATTCGACGTTATCTGGCATATTTCGTCGCTTTCGCTTCCGCCGCCCGACACCGCCAAAAACTCCACTTTTATTTTGGTCTTGCGTTGGATTGACAGCAGACCGTCGTACAATCCGTACGCAATGCCCTCGATGATTGCTCTGTAAATATGTATGCGCGTGTGGCAATCGGCAAATCCGAGTATTGCGCCTCTTGCCGTCGGATGCTTGATACCCGGCGTCCAGTACGGTTGCAAAATCAAGCCTTCGCATCCCGCAGGCACGTCTTTGAGGTGTCTGTTGAGCAACTCCTCTGCGGCAACGCCGAGTTCTTTTGCCTCTTTGACTTCTTTGTGCGCAAATTCGTTCTTAAACCACGAAAGCATCCAATATCCGCGATAAATCTCCACTTCGGGATTGTATTTCCCGGGCAAAACCGCGGGATAAGACGGCACGAAAGGCTCTGTTTCGACATATTTGTCGGTGGTCATCTGTACCGTTGCCGTAGTCCCGAGCGAAAGCGACGCGCCCGTGCTGTCCACGCAACCCGAACCTAAAGTTTCGCATCCCTTATCAGAACCCGAAGCGATTACGGGCAAGCCCTCTTTTATGCCGAGGTCGGCGCACGCTTCTTTCGTGATATATCCGATAACCGTACCCGGTTCGACAAGTTCGCACATATCTTTTGCTTTCAAATCGAATATCGGAGCGGTTATGGCGCGAGGTCCTTGCCAAGTTTTGTTTTTATAATCGAACGGGATATGTCCTATCTGATTTGCCACCGAATCTTTCATCACGCCCGTCAATCGGTATGTGATGTATCCCGAAAACATAAGGCACTTGTGCATTTTCGCCCATACTTCGGGTTCGTACTCGTGTACCCAGTTGCAGGAGGACGACTTGCATTGCGTTGCCGCCATATCGTACATATTGATAAGCCTCAAAAGAGATTTGAATCCCGAGCCGAATCTCGTCTTGTCGGCGTCTTTGACTTCTCTTTGGTCGAGCCACAGGATAATGTCTCGAAGCGGTTTTCCGTCCTTATCGACGAAAACGACGGTATCTCGTATGGTCGTAACGCTGACCGCTCGAATATCGTCCCACAAATCGGCGCATTTGGCTTTCAACCCGTTCGTTGCCTCTTTGAGCTTATCCCAATAAAACTCGGGTTTCTGCTCCGCCCAACCGATTTCTTTTGAATAATACGGTTCTTTGAAATGCACTTTCTCTTTGCCGTAGTCTTTTCCGTGTTTATCGAAAAGCATCGCTCGCACGCTCTGCGTGCCGAAGTCGATTGTCAATACCAACGGTTCGCTCATAATTTCCCTCTCAAGTGTTAATAAATGGTTGCAGTAGCAATAAGGTTGACGTCCGTTCCGACAACGTTTTGCGCAACGACGTCTCCTCGTTTGACTTTTTTATCAACGACGATAGCGTTGATTTCTTTCATCAAATCCGCGATTTTCGCTTTGGGAATTTCTCCGTCCGTTCTAACGGGGAGAACGGGATAATCCTTAAGAGACGTGGCAACCGTCGAGCAAACGCTTCTCATAGGGCAAGTGCTTTCGGACAAAGCAAACGCCTCGCCTCTTTTGCAAGCGTTTCCGCTGACTACGCCGTCTTGAACGTTAATTCTGCACCCTCTCGGGCAAACGATACAAACAAGGTCCATTATCTCTCCTCCACAATCGCTTGAATTTTAGAATTTTCGTCGATTCCGAAAGCCGAGAAATCAATCTCGACTCTTTGCATTTCGGGCGGACGCAGGAACGAAAAGTTTTTCTTGAAAACTTCTTTGCCGTCCACGACGAATTTAAGAGTCGCTTTGTCCATATCATTTGAAGCGCGGAAAAAGAAAACCACTTTGTCGCAAGGCTTTGCAAGGTCTATGCGATGCGGCACGAAGCTCAAAAGTCCTATGCCCTTTTCTATACGCACGCTCTTGCCCGACGGCTTGAAACCGACTGCGTTTGCACCTGCGTCTTTTGCACATTCAGACACATAATCTACCAAATCGAACACGTTAAGCGCGTTTCCCGCGGAAAACACCCCGTCCACCGACGACATATACGTCTGGTCGCAATCCGCTCCTTTTGTAAACGGATTTATATCCACGCCCAACGATTCGGCAATTTCGTTTTCGGGAATAAGCCCGACGGAAAGTATGAGCGCGTCGCAGTCTATACGTCTTTGAGTGCCTTCGATAGGTCTCATTTTGTCGTCGACTTTTGCGACTTCCACGCCTTCGAGTCTGTCCTTTCCGAACACTCTCGTAACGGTGTGCGAGAGGTAAAGCGGTATGTCGAAATCGTGCAAGCATTGATGAATGTTTCTCGTAAGTCCGCTCGGAGTGGGCTTGACCTCGTACACGCCCTCAACTTTTGCACCCTCGAGAGTGAGTCGGCGCGCCATAATAAGGCCTATATCTCCGCTACCGAGTATAACGCATTTCTTCGTCGGAAGTTTGCCTTGCAGATTGACGAAGTTCTGCGCGGTACCTGCCGTAAATACGCCGCTCGGACGAGTGCCTTGAATTAGCACTTGCTTTGCCGTGCGCTCTCTGCATCCCGTGGCAAGCACGATTGATTTTGTGAAAAATTTTTCTATTCCGTTGCTCGAAACCGCCGTAATCTCGAAACCGTCGTTTTTCTTTTCCACTCTCGTTACGAAAGTGAGGGTAAACGTGTCTATATCGAGTTCTTTTACAAAATCGATATATCTTTCGCAATATTCGGGACCCGACAGTTTTTCGCCGAATCTAATAAGACCGAACCCGTCGTGAACGCATTGTTTGAGTATTCCGCCGAGTCTTGCTTCTCTTTCTATAACCGCAACTTTGCCGCCTTTGAGGCAAGCGCTTTGCGCCGCGGAAAGACCTGCAGGACCGCCGCCGATAACCACTACGTCATAATTGCGCATATCACATTCCTCCTTTCGTATTGCCGTAAACGATTACGCTGCCCTCGTCTCCTTTAAGGACGTCCTCGATTTCGATACCCTCGTGTTCGGCAATGATTTTGGCAACGAGCGGAGAACAAAATCCGCCCTGACATCTTCCCATACCGGGGCGCACTCTGCGCTTGATGCCGTCAATAGTCGCAACCTTGAGAGGGCTGTTCAATGCGTCGATGATTTCGCCTTTGCTCACTTCCTCGCAACGGCAGATAATCTCTCCGTACGCCGAGTCGGACTTGATATAATTCTGTCTTTGTTCGTCGGACAAATCTGCAAGTCTGGGAGTGTGTTTGTATACGGGATTAAAAGAGGGATTGTCCTCTATACCGAGGTCCCGTTTAACCCAATCTCGTATATCGCAAGCGATTGCGGGAGCCGCCGTGATTCCGGGAGACTGTATGCCCGCCGCTTCGTAAATATTGCTTGTGAAAATGCCCCTGCGCACCACGAAATCTTCTTCGTAGGTTGCGGCTCTCGTGCCTGAAAAATAGGTTATAATATCTCCCTTGTTCAGCATCGGCTGGGCAAGTTTTTGCTTTTTGATAATATTGTCAATATCCTCTATCGAAGTCGAATAGTCCTCTCTCGACGGCACTTCGTGCGCGTCGGGGCCTACGAGGATATTTCCGTCCACGGTGCGCATAACGCCGCCGCCTTTCGTGTGTCCGACTTGCTCTTTCGTATCGGGACGATTCTCTTTGGGAAGCGGGGCAAAGAAACTGCGAGCGTAAGACGACAACGCGTAACCAACTTTCTTTTTGTCGAGAATTATATCCGTGCCTTTGCGAGGATGTATGGTAAACGTTCTGTCCCCTGCCATATCCGCAATCACGTCGGAATATACTCCCGCGCAATTCACGACGACTTTTGGATAAATAGTACCTCTGTTTGTCTCAACGCTCACTATTTTTCCGTTTTCGACTTTCATACCTTTAACGTAGGTATCGAGTGACACTTTTGCGCCGTTTTGGATTGCGTTGTCTATAAGCGCAATAGTAGTCTTATACGGCGAAACCATACCTGCGGTTGCCATATACATCGCTCCTGTTGCCCACGCAGGCGGATTCGGCTCTATTTCTTTTATTTGTTTGGGCGTGAGATGCCTTACGCCCTCCACGCCGAGTTGTTTTGCGCGCAGTTTGTAAAGCGGAGAAATAATCGCGTTTTCCCACTTCGTGGAAAAGACGAACATCTGCGCCCAACGCTTAAGCGATATTCCGAGTTCTTCGGCAAGTTTCGTATACGCTTTGTTGCCTGCAAGCACATATTTGAGTTTTTGCTGTCCTTTGTGCAAATCGATGCCTGGATGAATGCAACCGTCGTTTCTCGACGACGCGCCGCACGCTACGTCGTTGCATTTTTCCACCAACAACACGCTCGCTTTCAATCTCGTCAATTCTCTTGCCACGGCGCAACCGACTATGCCGCCGCCGATAACGAGAACGTCGGGCGTTTCGCCGTCGAGAGCGTTGTCCGTAAGCGACGGACGTTTCGGCTCCTCGTGAAAGCCTTTCAACCGAATGTCGTTAAGCACGCCGAGCGACTTTTTGCTCACAGCGGCTTTTCCGCATCTGTAAACGTCCGCCCAGTTATCGAGTTCGCCCGTCAATCTGACGCAACCGCGATATTCTTCCACTTTGACGGAAGGCGCGATTTTATTTACCGCTCTGCGTATCTTTGCCAAATTCATTTTTTAATCCCTCTATATCGATTTTTCCGATTTTCGTTCTCGGGAACGCGTCTTTGCACTCAACCTCTCGCGGCACGTTCCAATGCGACATACGCTTGTCTATGTGCGATATGATTTCCTGCTTTTGCGAAGGAGTCAGACTGCCTTCTACGATTAGTTTTATATACGGTTTTCCGTACACTTTGTATTCGATGCAAGCGCATTCCTTTACGAAGTCGAGTTCCTTTGTGACTCTTTCTATCTCCGTCGGGAACACGTTGATACCCGAGATTTTGATAAGGCGTTTTTTACGCCCCATATAAAAGAGTTTGCCGTCTGCGTCCTGCTTGAAAAAGTCTCCGCTTCTGACGTACGTTTTCCCGTCAAGGCAAATCATCGCTTTTTCCGTCGCTTCTTTATCAAACGCATAACCGCTCATAATCTGGTCTCCGCCAATTAGCAGTTCGCCCGTTTGTCCGACGTCAACGTCTTTCAGATTCTCGTCGACGATGCGAACGACGACGCCGTTTATGGGTTTGCCGACGCTACCCGCTTCGTAATCTCCTTTGGACACGGCGCATACGCTTGCGGTCTCCGTAAGTCCGTAACCTGCCGAAAGCACGCCCTTTCCGCCTGCTTCTTTCATTCTTTTGTCGAAAGCCGCCACGAGTTCCTTGCTTACGGAATCTCCGCCGACGTATACGTCCTCGATGCAGGAAACTTTATCTCCGCAAAAGTCTTTGCAAGCAAGCAATTTGGACACCATTCTCGGCACGGCAACCATAGTCGTGATTCTGTTTTTATCGATTATTTTAACGGTTTTTTCCACGTTGAAAATAGGTTGCAGGACTGCTCGCATATTCGTGCATAACGACGCGTGTATGCCTACGCACAGTCCGAAACCGTGAAACATCGGAAGCGCAACGAGCATTGCGTTGCGTTCTCCGAATTTGTCGTCGAGATACTGCAAAAGATTGCCTGCCATTGCGTTGGCGCATCTCGAAGAAACGGCAACCGTTTTCGGCTCTCCCGAAGTGCCGCCCGACTGCATATACAGAGCGATTTCCTCTCCGTCTCCGTCAAACTTCTCGAAATGACGAGAATGCGGCAAACCGAGATAATCGTATATACCGAAATGGCATATCACTCTCTTTGCGCCGTGACACCTGAAAAAGAATTTCGTTTGATTTATATCGCTGAGGAACACAACTTTCGGAGAGAGCTTTTTTACGGCGGCTTCGAATTCGTCCGCAGACAACTTAGGATGAATCATAGACGCGGTCGCGCCTATACGAGAACAGGCGTAAGTGGCAATCACGCTCTGCTCGATATTCGGCAACGTGAGCATAACCACGTCTCCTTTTCGCACTCCTGCCTTGTACAAACCGCCCGCAACTTTATCTATTTCTTTGAAAAATTTTGCAAAACGCATTTTGCGCCCGCCACGAACGACGGCGACCGAATCGTCGTTCTTTAAGCGGTAATTGCGCATAAAATTATATAAAGTCGTATGTATGTCTAACATAATAAAAAAATTATACAATATCAAACAGTTGTAGTCAATATCGCTTTTCTCAAAAAAATCGCTTTTTTCACTTGCTCGAATAATTTTTTTCTGTTTTTTCGGACGTATCTGTATAAACTTTTGCGCCCTTGTCCATAATCAGAGCAACTTGGAGGTACAAAAAATATGAGCAAATTTTCAGTTGCAATGAAACGCTTTGGCGGTTTTATGAAACGCAACGCATTCTATTTCCTTATCGTATTGTGCATAGCGTCCGTTGCGACGGTCATCGCTTTGGCGGTTACTCGCAACAACGATTTGCCTGACACCGACGCGTCGGTAACGCCGCCGCAAGACACGCCCGTCGTCAATCCCGACGACCCCAAACCTTCGGACGACGACCAGAAGCCCGTAGACGAACCTCTCAAATTCTTTATGCCCTGCAACGACGGCACGGTCAGCAAGAATTACAGCGACGCACAACTCGTATGGAGTCCGACTCTCAAACAATACTCCACTCACTGCGCGCTTGACTTTACGTCGAAAGACCTCAACGTATTCTGTTCTGCGGACGGTATTATTAAAGAAGTAGGCTACAACAATCTCGACGGCAATTACGTCGTGGTAAGTCACAAAGACGGATACACCACCAAATATCTGTCTCTCGAGCAGCCCTGCTCCTTGAAAACGGGAGCAAGCGTAAAGCAAGGACAACTCCTCGGCAAGATGTCGACGTCGCAAGGCAGCGAAAGCGCGGACGGTGCGCACGTTCACTTCGAGATATGGAAAGACAACGCTTGCGTCAATCCTCTCGACTTGCTCGTCTCGTCCGAGAAATAACGAAAAGCCGCTTTTACAAAGCAAAAAGCCGTTGATAAAACGGCTTTTTTGTTGATTTGACAATTTTATTCGCTCCTCTACGGAGCGGCGTATACAATTATTTTTTGAGAGCAGGAACGATGTCCTTAACCTTGTCGAAAACGTAATCGGGTTTGATTTTCGAATTCGGCAACATATCCTCGGTAGTCTCTCCTGACAAAACGAGTACGGACACGAATCCGCAATTCTTTCCGAACGCCACGTCCGTATAAAGCCTATCCCCCACCATAGCGATTTTCTTTGCAGGCAAGTTGTACTTCATAGCAAGGCGTTGACCTGCGGTCTTGTGCGGCTTGCCCATAACGATGTCCGGAGTGCGACCTATCGTAAGGCGTATCGCTTCGATGAGCGAGCCTATATCGGGCATCGGACACTCGGGCGCGGGACAGAAATAATCGGGGTGCGTCGCAATATAAGGAAGCCCCGAATTGACGTATTTGCAAAACTTGTAAAGTCTGTCGTACGTCAAGGACGTATCGAAGCCGATTACGCATATATCGGGGTCGTCGTCCACCACGTCTATACCGTACAACTCGAATTCGTCTTTCAATCTTTCGTTGCCGAGCAGATAAACTTTTTTGCTTCTGTAATTGTCGAGGATATACTCGCAGGTAACTTGACCGCTCGTATAAATCTCGTCGGCATAAGTGCGCAACCCGAGGTTATTGAGTCTTGCGATATAGTCCGTGTGCATTCTTGAAGAATTGTTGGTAAAAAAGCATATACGCTTGCCCATCGCGCGCAACTCGTTGATTGCGGCAAAAGAACCCTCGATTTCCGTATCGCCGATATAGACGGTGCCGTCAAGGTCAAATACGAACAATTCCACGTCTTTGATGTTTTTCATTTCGTCCTCTGTAACCGCGTATTCTCAGCCGATTGCTTTGAGCATTCCGCTTGCGTAGGCATATCCCAAGAGATTGTCGCTGACCGCCCCCGCAAGAGCGAGTGCGTCGAGTGCCTCTTTTGCGCTGATTTCGCTTTTCAACCAATACCCTGCGTCGGGGTATAGTCTGCGCCAAAATCTTTGCATACCGTGCAAGTCGATATTTGCCAATTTTTCAAGCAAATCCACGCGGTATTCACTTAATATATAACTTATTCTAAAATAACCGCAAACGTCGAAAAAGTCAACGCATTTGCCCTCATTGCCCAAGCGGAACGGCAAAGACGAGATTTTATCGAGAGCGTCGTCTATGCAAGCTGGCGGAACGCAATCAATCGAAGGCGCGCCCAAAAACGCGGAATAAAATGCTGTAATAAGACTGGCGCACAAAAATCTGTATTCTCCTATAAGCCTCGTTTTTTTACCTTGAGAAACCGCCCGTGCGAACATCAGTTTTGCCATTCTTTCCGCGCTGTCCTCTCCGTCTTTTTCATCGGAGATTTCAAGCAGTCTGTACGCAAGTTCCGGAACGTCGCACTTTGTATCGAACGCGCTTTTCACGGGTTTATCTTCGGACAAAACCTTGCGAGAAAACTCGTCCTCGAACGCCGTAAGTTTTGACGCAAGCACTATGCCGTATCCCGATGCGATTTGCGATTTCGTACTTTTATTTACTATATCCGAGTCGATAAACACTTGTTTCGGACAAATTCCGCACATCATGTTATCCGAAGTCGGAGTGCATAAAAGCAACGACCAGCCTATATTTTTTTCACGACATATTCTTTTTGCTATTGTCGACGCCGCTTCTTCTCCGACGGCAAAAACGTACCTTATATAGTCGGGAATCTCGCAAACGGTTTCGTTTTCTCTATCCTTTTCGGCAGTATCGAAACCACCTGCGAAAACACGGTATCCCGCCTTTTTCAACTCCTGCATAAGGCAATCCGCCATATCCTTTTTATCTTTCTCGTAAACGACGAAAAGCGCACCTTCTTCAAATACGGTGCTAAGTCTCGTCGGAATCTCTTTTATGATTTTTTCTCCGATAAAGACTTCCGTATTGCCGACGGTGCGTTTTTCGATTTGCAAATTTTCCATATCCGCCTCCGATTCGATAATAACATTATGTCGGTGCGGATTTTTGCGGTTTTTTGAGACAAATCAGATTGTTTTGTCGATACTTATTTTTTTAGATAAGTTTTGCATTTGGTTGCAAAAGCGGTGTCTTTGACGTTTATTTGCGAATTGGCACAAAGACCGCCGTTGTTAAACGCGCAATCGCTTGCAGAGCATTGCACGAGGCTTTCCAAGTCCTTTTCGTATACGTCGTCGCCGGCTTCCACGTCCGCAAAGTTTTGCGCCAAAGCACCGCCTTCTCTCTTGATACGGCTGATGCATTTTGCGTTTTCGCTGATAGAAATTACTCCGGCAAGACATACGCCTTTCAAATTGTGTTCACAGTTTGACGTTGCACAGTTGATTTTTTCCATATTGCCTCCTTTTCGTTTAGTATGACCAAAAACGAGATATTTACACGCCCAAACGTTGTTATCTTCGATTTTTCCGTTATTTTTCGCAAATTTCGCACACTTTTCGTCCCGTTTTCCGATACAATCTCAACATTTTAAGCAGTTGACGGCGTATGCCTTGAAAAATGCGAATATTCGTGCTAAAATATATACAAATCAGGCGAATACGTTCGCAATAAGGAGTTTTTATGAAAGTTATACTTCTCAAAGATATGAAAGGTACGGGCAAAAAAGGCGACATAATCGAAGTCAACGACGGCTACGCCCGCAATTTTCTTATAAAGAAAGGTTTTGCTCAAGAAGGCACGCAACAAAACATTTACGTTGCCGAGCAACGCAAAAAAGCATACGAAGCAAAGATTGCCGCAGAGCGCAAAGAAGCGCAGGAACTTGCGGCAAAACTTAAAACGCTTACCGTCAAAGTCGGCGCAAGAGGCGGCGAAAACAACGGCAAAATGTTCGGTTCGGTCACAAGCGAAATGATAAGCGAAGCCCTTTCCGCTCTCGGCTTTGACGTCGATAAAAAGAAAATCGAAATAAAAGAGAGTATTCGCGATTTCGGCACGTTCGAAGTGCTTTTGAGGCTCTACCCCGAAGTTACGCAAACGCTCAAAATCGAAGTAGTTCGCGCCTGATTATGGCAAAGTACGCAACCGATTTAGGCATAGGAGATTATATCGTTTTTCAAGACACCGACGATTATGCGTTTTCGCAAGACTCGGTGTTTCTTGCAAATACGGCAAAACTCGCAAAAAACGACGTCGTTCTCGACCTCGGTTGCGGTTGCGGAATTCTTGCGACGCTTGCCCTCGTAAAGCGAGGAGTCAAACGCGCTGTCGGAATCGAAATTCAGCCTCGAGTTGCCGAAATGGCGCAGGAGAGCGTTCTTAAAAACGGCCTGCAAGACAAATTCGACGTGATTTGCGGAGACGTAAAAGACATCCGCACACTCGTCAAAGCGGAAAGTTTTGACAAGGTTCTCTGCAATCCGCCCTATTTCGCAAACGGGGATTTGCTCACAAACAAAAACCTGTCACGAATAGAAAGTTCCGCTACCCTCGACGATTTCGTTTCAGCGGCGGCATACGCGTTACGCTTCGGCGGAGACTTGTGGATTGTGATTAAAGCGGATAGACTCGCAAGCCTTATATCTTCGCTCAAAGCTCGCAACCTCGAGCCGAAGGAAGCGACCGTCGTCTATCCCAAGCCGACTTCCGATGCCGACATCGTTATCGTCAAGGCTCGAAAAGGCGGGAAAGAAGGCTTGAAAATATCTTCGTTATTCGCTATGGACGACAATGGCGAATACACCGACAAATACAAGGAGATGTATCTCTGATGGCAAAACTCTATATAGTCGGAACACCGATAGGCAATATGGCAGACGTAACCTTGCGCGCGCTCGATACGCTTAAAAGCGTTGACGTCATTGCTTGCGAGGACACTCGTCATTCCCTGCCGTTTTTGCAAAAATACGATATAAAAGCGCAACTTCTGGCGTACCACAAGTTCAACGAGGCAGAGTGCAGCGAACGCATTATTTGTATGATTCAAGAGGGCAAAAACGTTGCTTTGATAACGGATGCAGGTATGCCCTCGATAAGCGACCCGGGTGCCGAAGTTATTGCAAAATGTCACGAGAGAGGCGTCGAAGTGGAAACCGTTCCGGGGCCGACCGCCCTTGCAAGTGCTATTGCATTGAGCGGAATAAAAGCAAGCGGATTTACGTTTTTGGGGTTTTTACCCGAGAAAAATACGGATAAAGTGTCGATTTTGTCAAAGGCGTCGCTTTGCGGACTTCCGATAGTTTTGTACGTCGCGCCGCACGATTTGACAAAAACCGCAAAAACGCTTCTCGAAGTTCTCGGAGACAGAACGGTCTACGTCGTAAGGGAACTTACCAAAATGCACGAATGCGTTACAAAGACTACCCTTGCAAATTTCGAAAGCGAAGAAAGAGGCGAAATCGTTATGATAGTCGAAGGTGCGCCATCGGAAAATCCGCTCAACAGCCTTACCGTAGCCGAGCATATCAAACACTATATCGACCTCGGCATTGACAAAAAGCAAGCCGTCAAAAAGGTTGCGCAAGATAGAGGCATTCCAAAGAACGAGGTCTATCAACAAGCCCTTAACTTATAATTGCGCTAAATAGCGACTAACTGCGTCAGGACTGCCCGCCCGACAACTCATTTACGATTAGTAAATTAGGGTTGCCGTTCGGACAGTCCTTTCTTGTTATTCATCTATTTAGCACAATTATAATATAGAAAAGAAAATCGGAAAATTTGAAAATTAAAATACAACAGCAAGGCTTTTGCCTTGCCGTTTAAGGTATTTCTCTCTCTTATTCAAATCTAAATAAGCGCACAAAACAAATGAATAACGCGAAAGCACCCCGAGGGGCGCAAACCCAACGTACTAATCGTACGTGATTTGCGAAACTCGGGGTGCTGACAAAGTTAGTCGCTGTTTTGTGCGCTTATTTGAAATAACGGTTCAAAAGTCCTTCAAACGCCTTTCCGTGACGTGCCTCGTCGCGTGCCATCTCGTGTACCGTGTCGTGGATTGCATCAAGTCCTTCTTCTTTTGCGCGTTTTGCAAGCTCGAATTTACCTTTGGTTGCGCCGTTTTCTGCGTCAACACGCATTTCGAGATTCTTTTTGGTGGATGCGCTTACGAGTTCTCCGAGCATTTCGCAGAATTTTGCGGCGTGTTCCGCTTCTTCATAAGCGGCTTTTTCCCAGTAGAGACCGATTTCGGGATAGCCCTCACGGTGTGCAGCTCTTGCCATTGCGAGATACATACCGACTTCGGTGCATTCTCCTTCAAAATTGGCTTTGAGACCTTCATAAATATCTTGAGGAACGCCTTGTCCTATACCGATAATATGCTCTGCTGCCCAAACTTTTTCAGAACCGTCGTCTTTGACGAATTTGCTGCCGGGGCATCCGCATTGGGGGCATTTTTCGGGAGCGCTGTTACCTTCGTGAACGTATCCGCATACGGGACATACATATTTTGCCATAGTTATTTCTCCTTTTTATCTTTACTTTATTATTTTGCCGTTTCGGCGTTGTTTACCTTCTTTGCGCAATCTTCGCACAGACCTCTGAACATAATCTGCGACTCAAGCACGACTTTTCCGCCAAAGTCGACTATATCTTTTCCGACCTTGTCGACGTTGATAAAAACGTCATCCACCCTGCCGCACTCTATGCAAGTAAAATGCGCGTGTTCCATCGTCGTTTTGTCAAACCTCGACGGTGCGTCCTTGCACACAACCTCTCGAAGCTCGCCCTCTCGCGCCATATCCTTCAAGATGCGATACACCGTTCCAAGACTGATGTTCGGCAATTCAACCTTTGCTTTTTCAAACACCATTTCTGCGGTTGGATGGTCGCAAGCCTCTTTGACGATTCTGGAAACCGTGTCTTTTTGTATCGTATTGCGCTTATTCATTGCTTCCTTTATCAATTATTCTTATTGATAACAATTCTTATTACCTATAATATATCATCATAACCTATATTTGTCAACACTTTTTCAAAAAATATTTTTTTATTTTTTATGCGAAAATGTCGCAACAATTAACCTCTTTCACACAGAGCTATCAAAGCAGCAAAACGGCAAAAAAAGCCACGCCGTGAGCGTGGCAATATGTTTTAGTTTTAGTTGTTAATCGTTTTGAAACCAAGCATAATTGCTTACTTGACGATATTCAAGCGAATTTTTATCAAATATTCCATCTTCTTCGCCAAGTATTTGATGCTTGCCGTTCGGCACATAGTTTACGCAATAATAGCCGACATCGTTTTGCAGAGAATAGTCATATTTTTCATACACGATTTGTCCGTTATTTACCCTATATTCTTCAACCACATTGCCGTTTTCATACTTTGTTGCAACAATATAATATCCCACCGCTTTACTCAAATCCGAAAAATGCGGGAATAAATAGCGACAATTTCCAGCATAATGAGCAATATAGATAACGTCAATATCGTCACGCCCACCTACAAAGCATTCAACCTTAATTAATCTGCCGTCCGATTTGTAAAATTTATTGTAATACTTGCAGTTTGAACCGATACTGCAAGTCTCTTTGACTTCGTATTTTTTAATTTCCGCAAGTCCGCTTAACCCACTCAAAATGCCCATCATATTTCGTCTTTTAGTGCAAACGTAGGTAATCATTTCATTTGGGGCACCCGATTCAACATAAGAAAAGCGGTCAAGCTTTTCTTGTGCATCTTTCATTAATTCAATCAAATACTCACGAGACGGTTTATTCATCGATTACCTCTTTACTCAAATACGAAAACATTATTGCATTTATACAACCGATTGTCAATACAAAGAAAAACGACTTGCCGAGGCAAGTCGTTTTTACTATAGTAGGTATAATGATTACTTGAGTTCTGCAGTTGCGCCAACTTCTTTGAATTTTGCAACGAGTGCTTCTGCTGCGTCTTTGGGCATTGCTTCTTTGACGGTCTTGGGAGCGCCATCGACAACACCTTTTGCTTCGACGAGGCCGAGTCCGGTTGCGTCTTTGACGACCTTGATAACTTGGACCTTGTTGGGACCAACTTCTTTAAGGACGACGTCAAATTCGGTCTTTTCTTCTTCTGCGGGTGCTGCTGCAACTGCGCCTGCTGCTGCGACGGGAGCTGCTGCGCTTACGCCGAATTCTTCTTCAAGTGCTTTTACGAAATCGTTGAGTTCAAGGACTGTCATAGCCTTGATTTCTTCCATAAGTTTATTCAAATCTGCCATTTTAGTTTTCTCCGTTATTTTATTTTTTTGTTTTTTGCAGTCACGCGACTGCCAGCGACGTTACTCTGCCTTTGCCTCTGCAATCTTGTTCAAGCAAATAGCAAGTTTCGAGATAGGTGCTTGCAAAGAGCCAAGCATCTTCGAGAGCAAAATTTCCCTTGACGGAATTTCTGCGATTTGTTTCAATCCGGCTTCGTCCATAAATTCGCCTTCGACCATACCGCACTTTGTCTTCATCTTGTTGAATGCCTTGATGTTTTTGACAACGTACTTTGCAGGAGCGACTGCGTCTGTGGATGAGAATGCAACTGCCGTAGGACCGTTGAGAGCTTCGTCGAATTGGGTGTAACCGAGTTCGTTGAAAGCAATCTTGACAAGGCGGTTTTTCAAAACTGCGTAATCTACGCCGTTTTCTCTGAGTTCTTTACGGAATGCGGTATCTTGTGCAACCGTAAGACCCATATAGTCAACGATGACGATGGATTTTGCAGATTGGATTTTCGCTTTGATGTCCTCAACCTGTTGCTTTTTGGCCTCAAGAACTTCTTTGTTCATCTTTACCTCCTATAATAGTTGGCGGCTTACGCCGCAATAAAAATTAAAGCGTCATTCCAAACGAGAATGACGCAAATACACAAATGATATTGAGCGTATCCTCGGCAAGCGTTGAGTGCTTACGGCAAAATGCCACTTGCTGTCTTTGGAACGCATATATAATACAATTTTTCGGCTATCTATGTCAACCGATTTTGCAAAATAGTTTTCTCAAAATAGATTGACAATCGAAACGAGTCGTTTTTCAAACGCAATCGAACAAAGCGATACGCAAACGACCTTGTTTTTGTCTTTAACGGGCTACCGTGCGATTACGACTTAATCGATACAAAGACAAACGATTTTAACGCCCGTCCAATCTCCGCTCTTTTCGATGCTTTCCCACTCGGTAGCGGTGCCTTTATATTCAATCGTCAACTCGCCGTGCATATCGCCGATGTCGATAGTCGTAACCGTTTTCGGAATCGTAATATTTTCGACGAATGCAAAAACCTCTTTGCCTATACTCGTAATCGTGCGTTCGCCATAGCTTCCCGCAACGACGTACGTTTTCATAGGAACGTTGAGGCGATAAAGTTCACACTCGGTGTCCGACAATACGTTATATATCTCGACCTCGGTATTAGGCGCTACGTCCTTATAATCTTTGAATTCGTCGGGAATATCGAGCGTTGTCGTATCTATGTCGCGGATAATCATAGTCAAACCATTGCCGCTCAACACGATGACGTCGTTTTCAACGTAAGTTTCGTAGGATTCGGAGTACAAATCGTCCAGCAGTCTGCTCAATATACGGCGAACTTCTTTTACCATATATTCGTCGTTAAAATCGTAATCGGTTAAATCGTATACCTTCTTGCTTTCCTCTCCGTCATAACGCGAAAACTGCGATATTTAGATGAAGAACAAGAAAGAGCCACCCGAGAGGCAACTCACATTATTATCACGAGCGAAGCGAGCATCAAGCAAGCGATGTGGCGGAATTGAGGCAAGAGTTATTATCCGTATATGAACAGAGAGCAACACAGCGGTTGCGCGATAGAAAATAATCATTTATCGTAAAAACTGCGATATTTAGATGAAGTACGCGAAAAAGTCGTAAGGCACAACCCATATATTTTTATGTTAATAGCACGCCAAATAGATGAAGAACAAGAAAGAGCCACACTTTCGGCAACCCACATTATTATCACGAGCAAAGCGAGCATCAAGCAAGCGATGTGGCGGAATTGAGGCAAGAGTTATTATCATTATATGAACTGAGAGCAACACAGCGGTTGCGCGATAGAAAACTGAAAATCTAGCGAATAAAAGAAAGACACGCAGAACTGCGTGTCTTTTGTAAAATCGCGATGATTTTCAGTTTAGCCCATACGATACAAGACTTTAATGGACGGACCCATAGTCGTTGCAATGTAGATGGAACGGAAATATACGCCTTTTGCCGCTGCCGGTTTTGCTTTGACAAGTGCTTCCATAAGAGTGTTGAAGTTCTCTGTGAGTTTTTCAACGCCAAAGGATGCTTTGCCGAAAGGAACGTGGCAGATAGCTTGCTTGTCGACTCTGTATTCGACTTTACCGGCTTTGATGTCGTGGATAGCACGAGTGATATCCATTGTGACGGTACCGGATTTGGGGTTCGGCATCAAGCCCTTCGGGCCGAGAACCTTACCGAGACGACCGACAACGCCCATCATATCGGGAGTTGTTACGATAACGTCGTAATCGAACCAGTTTTCTTGTTGAATCTTTTGTATCATTTCTTCGCCGCCGACGAAATCTGCGCCTGCCGCAGTAGCTTCGTCTGCTTTTGCGCCCTTGCAGATTGCAAGAACACGCACGGTTTTACCTGTGCCATTGGGAAGAACCACAACACCACGAACTTGTTGGTCAGCGTGACGGGGGTCGATACCGAGTTTGACGTGCAATTCTATTGTTTCATCGAACTTGGACTTTGCAGTTTGAACTGCAAGTTCGATTGCTTCCGCGCTTTCATAAAGTTTGGTGCTGTCGATGAGTTTTTTCGAATCAATATAATGTTTACCGCGTTTCATACGAACCTCCTTATTCTTCCACGAGAACACCCATGCTGCGTGCAGTACCGGCAATCATGCTCATAGCCGTGTCGATGTTAGCTGCATTGAGGTCGGGCATCTTCATAGTTGCAATTTCCCTGAGTTGCTCTTTGGTAAGAGTTGCCACTTTCGTCTTGTTGGGAACTGCAGACGCACTTTGCAAACCGCAAGCCTTCTTGATAAGAACGGGTGCCGGCGGTGTCTTAAGCACGAACGTGAAAGAGTGGTCTTGATAAATGGTAATGATAACCGGAATAATCAAGCCGACGTCTTTGGAAGTCTTTTCATTGAATTCCTTTGTGAAACCTGCGATGTTAATGCCGTGAGGGCCAAGCGTTGAACCTACGGGCGGTCCCGGAGTAGCTTTGCCTGCGGGCAACTGCAATTTAACAACTGCTGTAATTTTCTTAGCCATAAATCCTCCTGACTAACGTGGTTTTGCGACGGTATGAATTTGGATTTGCCGTCTCCCACGAAGATTATAGTCCTGCGACTTGCGTCCTGTAGACGCGATTAAAGACTGTTGCGACAAGCGCAATTAAAGTTTTTCAACCTGTGCGAAATCAAGTTCGACGGGTGTTTGACGTCCAAACATAGCCACGATAACCTTGACTTTTTGACGTTCCGCACTGATAGAATCAACGACACCGATAAAGTTTTCAAGTGCGCCGTTGACGATTCTCACGTCATCTCCTACCTTGATGTCGAAATCTTCCAACGTAACGGTTTCGAGACCGATTCTTCTGATTTCGTCGTCGGTAAGCGCAATGGGACGACCTGCGGAACCGACGAAACTCGTAACTCCGCGCGCTCTCGTCACCATAAACCAGATGTGGTTGGTGTAAATCATTTTGATGAAAACGTAGCAAGGAAATTTCTTGCGTTGAATGACTTTTTTCTTACCGTTTCTTTCAACGATGTCATCCTCTACGGGAATTTTAATATCGAAGATATATTCCTGCAGATTGTTGTTTTCAATCATATTGCGTAAGTCGGTTTCCACAGAATTCTCGTAACCGGAATACGTGTGAACGACGTACCATTTAGGTTGTTCCAAATTTTCCATAGGGCGCCCTCTCTCTATTTATTGATGAAAACGAATGCCCATTCGCTGTCTTCAGTGATGAGAACGTGGAAGATTCCTCCCAAAACGTAGTCAATCGCAAAAAGAATGACGAAGAAAAGCACGACCACGGTCAAAACGACCACCGTGTTCTTTCCGACTTCCTTTCCTTTCGGCCAAGTCACTTTTTTAAGCTCGGAAATAATTCCTTTGATACCTTTTGCCATTCTCTTGAAGATATTGGGCTTTTTCTCGGTATTTACGGATTTTTTAGCCGACTTTTTGGCTTTTGAAGACTCATTTTTGGAATCGACTTTAACAGCCGCCGTTTGAACGTCTGCTTTTTGATTGACGTCAGCGGTTTGAGTCGTTTCTATGGTTGAGGTTTCGGGTTTTGGCGTTTTCTTTGCCATATTGCCTCCTATCCTAGCCTATCCTTACTTTGTTTCTCTGTGCAAGGTGTGCTTTTTGCAGAATCTGCAGTATTTTTGAAGCTCCATTCTATCGGGATGCTTCTGTTTGTTTTTGGTAAGATTGTAATTGCGTTGTTTGCACTCCGTGCAAGCGAGAACAACCTTAACTCTTGCTCCTTTTTGAGCCATAGTAGCCTCCTTTTTGCTCTCAATAACTTAAGCACCCCGCACGGCAAAGAGACTTTGCCGTGCAGAGTAATTTTTTATATAATTATTGAAAGAACAAATATTATTCGATGATTTTCGCAACGACACCGGAACCAACAGTTCTACCGCCTTCACGAATAGCGAAACGAAGACCTTCTTCGATTGCAATCGGGGTGATAAGAGTGATTTCCATATCGATGTGGTCACCAGGCATAACCATTTCAACGCCTTGAGGCAATTTGATAGAACCGGTAACGTCAGTTGTTCTGAAGTAGAATTGAGGACGATATCCGTCGAAGAACGGCGTGTGACGACCACCCTCATCTTTCGTCAAAACGTAAACTTGAGCCGTGAAGTGCGTGTGGGGATGAATGGAGCCCGGTTTTGCAAGAACTTGACCACGCTCGATTTCATTTCTTTGGATACCACGGAGCAATGCACCGATGTTGTCGCCGCCCTCTGCGAAGTCGAGGAGCTTACGGAACATTTCGATACCCGTAACGGTCGTTTCTTTCTTTTCGGTGGAGAGACCGACGATTTCGACCTTGTCGCCCATACGGAGAACACCACGTTCAACTCTACCGGTTGCAACGGTACCACGACCGGTGATGGTGAAGACGTCTTCAACAGGCATCAAGAACGGTTTGTCGGTATCACGTTGGGGGTCAGGAATGTAGCTGTCGACTGCGTCGAGAAGCGCTTGGATGGGTTGGAATGCGGGGTCATCCCACTTTCCTGCAAGACCTGCTTCCATTGCTTTCAATGCAGAACCGCGGATGATAGGAGTATCGTCTCCGGGGAAGCCGTATTCGCTGAGGAGTTCGCGAACTTCCATTTCAACGAGTTCGAGAAGTTCTTCGTCGTCGACTTGGTCGCATTTGTTAAGGAATACGAGGATGTAAGGAACACCAACCTGACGAGCAAGAAGGATATGCTCACGAGTTTGGGGCATCGGGCCGTCGGATGCAGCAACAACGAGGATTGCGCCGTCCATTTGTGCAGCACCGGTAATCATGTTTTTGACGTAGTCGGCGTGGCCTGGGCAGTCAACGTGTGCATAGTGACGTTTGGGTGTTTCGTACTCGACGTGTGCGGTATTAATCGTAATACCTCTTGCTTTTTCTTCCGGAGCTTTATCGATTTCGTCATACTTCATCGCTTGAGCTTCGCCCTTGGATGCGCAGTACATCGTGATTGCAGCGGTAAGAGTGGTTTTGCCGTGGTCAACGTGTCCGATAGTACCGATGTTAACGTGCGGCTTCGTTCTTTCAAACTTTGCTTTTGCCATACTAGATTTCCTCCAATATTGTTTTTTGGTTTTTTGTTATTTATTATCCAAAGTACTTATATATAAATAATAAATCTATATATCCTTACTTTCTGGAATCTTTTCTCACGTCGCCGATGACCTTTTCAGCAACGCTCTTGGGAACGACTGCATAATGGTCAAACAACATCGTGAAGTTTGCTCTGCCCTGCGTTATGCTACGCAACGACGTAGCGTAACCGAACATTTCCGAGAGAGGCACGTCGCAATCTACGACTTGCGCTCCGTTTCTGGGTTCGATACCCTTGACTTGTCCGCGTCTCGAGTTGAGGTTGGACATAACGTCTCCGAGATAATCGTCGGGAGTTACGACTTCAACTTTCATAATCGGTTCAAGCAAGGTCGCACCCGCTTTTGCCGCGCCCTCTTTGAACGCCATAGAACCTGCAATCTTGAACGCCATCTCCGAGCTGTCGACTTCGTGCATACTGCCGTCTACGAGGCGGACCTTGAAGTCCACGCATTCGTAACCTGCGATTATACCGCTTTGAGCCGCTTCTTTGATGCCTTCCCAAGCCGCGTTGGCGTATTCTTTGTTGACTACGCCGCCGACGATGCAGTTTTCCATCTCCAATCCTTTTTCGGGATTAGGCTCCATCTCGATAACGATGTGTCCGTATTGACCGTGACCGCCCGATTGACGCACGAATTTGCCTTCGGCTCTGACGGGTTTTGTAATCGTTTCGCGATAGCTGACCTGCGGTTTACCGACATTTGCTTCAACCTTGAACTCTCTGAACATTCTGTCCACGATGATGTCGAGGTGAAGTTCGCCCATCCCTGCGATGATGGTTTGTCCCGTTTCCTTATCGGTGTACGCCTTAAAGGTCGGGTCCTCCTCTTGCAGCTTGATGATTGCCATATTCATTCTCTCTTGGCTGGCTTTCGACTTCGGCTCTATCGCCACCTTAATGACGGGGTCGGGGAAAACCATATTTTCGAGAACGATTTGATTGTTTTTGTCAGAGAGCGTATCGCCCGTGGTACTCTTTTTGAGACCGATGACGGCAACGATGTCGCCTGCGTACGCTTCTTCGATATCCTCACGGTTGTCTGCGTTCATACGGAGGATACGTCCGATTCTTTCATTCTCTCCCTTGACGGTGTTGTAAACCGTCGAACCCGTGGTCAACGTACCGGAATAGATACGGATGAAAGACAACTTTCCGACAAATTCATCGGTAAGAATCTTAAACACGAGTGCGCTGAACGGTTCTTTTTCGCCGGGATGACGAAGCTCGGGCTGATTGGTTTTGGGATTGACGCCTTCGATACTCGCAACGTCCGTCGGTGCGGGAAGGAAATCCACCACGGCGTCAAGCATAAGTTGTACGCCCGTGTTTTTGTAGGAACTTCCGCAGAGAACGGGGTTGAGTTTCATCTCTATCGTACCCTTGCGAATCGCTTTCTTGAGTTGTTCGAGAGAGACGGACTCATAATCTTCCATTATGAGTTTCTCAAAAATATCCTCGTCGAAATCCGCCGCCGCTTCGAGAACTTTGAGTCTGTATTCTTCCGCAAGCTCTTTGTACTCGGCAGGAATCTCTTTTGCGTAGAACGTCACGCCCTTGTCCTTTTGGTCGAAATAGAACGCTTGCATAGTAAGCAAATCTATAACGCCTTCGAAATCGGACTCTTTACCGATAGGCAACGTTATGGGGACTGCGTTTGCGCCCAATCTCTCGTGCATCATTTTGACTGCGTTGAAGAAATCGGCGCCGTTAATATCCATCTTGTTGACGAAAGCGATTCTCGGCACTTTGTAAGTGTTTGCCTGTCTCCAAACGTTTTCGGATTGAGGCTCGACACCGCCTTTTGCGCAGAACACCGCAACCGCTCCGTCCAACACTCTCAAACTGCGTTCGACTTCGACTGTGAAATCGACGTGACCGGGAGTATCGATGATGTTGATTTGATGTCCCTTCCACACGGCTGTAGTTGCCGCAGACGTGATGGTAATACCTCTTTCACGCTCTTGCTCCATATAGTCCATGGTAGCGGAGCCGTCGTGAGTCTCTCCCAACTTTCTGTTTACACCCGTGTAATAGAGAATACGCTCGGTCGTCGTGGTTTTGCCGGCATCGATGTGTGCCATTATGCCGATATTCCTCACCTTATCAAGAGCATATTTTCTAGACATAAATTACCACCTGTAATGTGCAAACGCCTTGTTTGCTTCTGCCGCGCGATGCATTTCGTCTTTTCTCTTGACTGCGCCGCCGGTCATATTGTATGCGTCCATAAGTTCGCCTGCAAGTCTTGCGTCCATCGTTTTTTCGCCTCTCTTTCTTGCGAAAGAAACCAACCAACGAATTGCAAGAGTTTGTCTGCGTTCGGGACGAATTTCCATCGGGACTTGGTATGTCGAACCACCGACTCTCCTTGCTTTGACTTCGAGTACGGGCATTGCGTTCTCGAGTGCTTTATTGAAGATGTCCATAGGTTCTTGTCCGAGTTTGTTTGCTGCTATATTGAAAGCCTCGTAGACGATTGTTTGCGCAGTACCCTTTTTACCGTCGAGCATAATTTGGTTGACGAGTTTCGTCACAACCTTGCTGTTGTAAATCGGATCGGGCAAAACGTCTCTTTTAGGCACGCCACTTCTTCTTGGCATAATAACCTCCTAAGATAAATACATTCGAAAAAATTATTTTTTGGGGCGTTTCGCACCGTATTTGCTTCTTGCTTGACCGCGTTTTGCAACGCCTGCCGTATCAAGAGCGCCACGGATAATGTGATAACGCACACCAGGCAAATCCTTGACTCTGCCGCCTCTGATAAGAACCACGCTGTGCTCTTGCAGATTGTGACCTTCGCCGGGGATATAAACAGTACCCTCCATTCCGTTTACCAAACGTACTCTTGCGATTTTACGGAGAGCGGAGTTCGGCTTCTTCGGAGAGGTGGTCGTAACGCTAAGGCAAATACCGCGTTTTTGCGGGCATTGCTCCATAATAGGCGTCAATGACTTTTTAACCTGTTTTTCTCTGCCTTTTCTGATAAGTTGATTGATGGTTGGCATTATTGTTCCTCCTGTAAGATTTTTCGAATGTACCTGCAACCCAACAGGTGCAATTCAGACTCTATGCCTCTGCTTCGACGATTCCGACGACTGCGGCAGCCACGTCTATTCCCGCCATCTCGCCAAGACGTTTCTTTGACGAAACGTAAGTGACGTCGATGCGGCGAGCGTTTGCGCTCTGCACAATCTTCTTCCTTATCTCTGCGTCAGCGTCCAACGCTACGATTACACACCTAACGGTAGAGTTGGATATTCCCTTCAAAACCTGTTTGGAACCGACAACTTTTGAAGATACTGTAAGCATTTTTTCAAGTTTTTCTTTGTCCATTTCTTTTTGTACACCAAAAAACTGCTTACGTTTTCGTAAGCTTTTATATCTTACCAATAATCAAAATCATTGTCAAACGAATATCGGCAAAATTTTTATTTTTTTTATATATAATATAAATAATACAAGATATAGCGAGAAAACTAGTTCAAAGATACTACAAAAATACAATAAAGCAGGAAAAAGCAGAGAAAATACAAAAAAGCAGGAAAAATACAACTTTCCCCCTTCCTCAGGTGTTTCCCCTATTCCGTTCCCCCTCTGCACTTCGTTTGAGGGAACCCACGGAACTGCTCCGCAGGGGGCAACACTCAGCCTTCGCATAGATAAGGACATTTTTCTCATTATGCCACGCGCTTTGTGCGCCGCTACGCAACAGAATGGCGCAGTCGCTTGTACTGCACCCACAAGGCTCCCACACACAAAAGACAAGCGAATTGACGTTTGATGTAAAGATGAGAGCGCAGTCTTTTGCGTGAAGGGAAAGAGGAACACCAAGGCAAAAGGCAAATAATTGACACTTGTGGCAATTATGGCTAAAAGCCTTGTGTGTGACGTAAGCTCGGCGTTCGATTTGCTCGCCGCCTTGCGGCTCGAAGCTCCATTACATTAAATGCGTTTTTATTTATTTTAGAGGAACGGTTGCCTTTGCGTCCAACGTCAAATCCGAGGGTGCAACGCCGTCCTTAATCATAAAACACGCTTCTGCGCCTATCATTGCGGCGTTATCCGTGCAATATTTAAGTTTCGGATAATGCACTTCGCAACCCTTGCTCGCAAACTCGTCGAAACGACGGCGCAATTCTTCGTTTGCGCTCACTCCGCCCGCGACTGCGATTTTCTTTATTCCCGTCTTTTTCATTGCGAGTTCGAGAGTATCGACAAGTTGTGAAACGGCGCATTTTTGAAAACTTGCGGCAATGTCCGCTTTGGGGATTTGCTCTCCTTTTTGTTCAAGGTTATGCACGAGATTTATGACAAAAGTTTTAAGTCCGCTATAACTGAAATACAGGTCATCTAACCCATTGAATTTGGGTTTCGGCATATCGTAAACGGGGTTACCTTCCCTTGCGAGTTTCTGTATTTCGGGACCTCCCGGATACGGCAATCCGAGTACTCTTGCGGTCTTGTCGAACGCTTCTCCGCAAGCGTCGTCTCTGCTTTGCGCGATAAGCTCGAGATTCTCGTAATCGAGTACTTTTACGACGGCGGTATGTCCGCCGCTTGCAAGCAAGCAAAGATACGGCGGTTCGAGCGTCGAATCGATATAGTTTGCCGCAATGTGACCTTTGACGTGAGACACGGCAAAAAGCGGCTTTTTCCACGCATAAGCAAGCCCTTTTGCGAAGTTTACGCCGACAAGAAGCGCGCCCAAAAGACCCGCGCCGTAAGTGACGGCAACCGCGTCGATGTCGTCTTTGGTCATATTTGCCTGCTCGAGCGTATCTTTTACCACCGTCTCTATTGCGAGCGTGTGATTTCTGCTTGCGATTTCGGGAACGACTCCGCCGAAACGACGATGTATTTCGATTTGAGTTGCCACGACGTTTGCCAATACTTCTCTGCCGTCTCGCACGATTGCGCAAGCGGTTTCGTCGCAACTCGACTCGATTGCAAGCACCGTCAATCCTTTTTTGTTTTGTAGACTATTCATAATTTCACACGGTTAGAATACCGTTTTATCTTATTTTTGGATTGAGGACAATTTTAGATATTCATTGATAAATCCGTCCAAATCTCCGTCCATAACCGCTTGAACGTTACCCGTTTCATAGTTGGTTCTATGGTCCTTAACCATTGTATACGGGCAGAAAACGTAGCTCCTTATTTGGCTGCCCCATTCGATTTTTTTGAGTTGTCCGCTTATTTGCGCGGCTTCTTCTTCACGCTCTCTTTCGCGTTTTTCGATGAGTTTAGAGCGGAGCATCTGCATTGCTACTTCCCTGTTTTGGATTTGAGAGCGTTCGTTTTGGCACGCCACGATAATACCCGTAGGTATGTGCGTGATTCGAATCGCACTCTCGGTTTTGTTGACGTGCTGTCCGCCTGCGCCCGACGAACGGTAAGTGTCCACTTTCAAATCTTCGGGGCGAATCTCGATTTCGCTCGTATCGATGATTTCGGGCATAACTTCGAGAGACGCAAAAGACGTATGACGTCTTGCGTTTGCGTCAAACGGAGAAATTCTGACAAGTCTATGCACGCCCTTTTCCGCCTTGAGATAGCCGTAAGCGTTATCTCCTTCCACCCTGAACGTAACGGATTTGATTCCCGCCTCGTCTCCTGCGAGATAATCGAGTTCCGTGCAAGTCCAGCCCGTACGCTCGACGTAGCGCGTATACATTCTGTAAAGCATAGAACACCAATCTTGCGCCTCCGTTCCGCCTGCGCCTGCGTGCAACGTGAGAATGGCGTTGAGCGAATCGTATTTGCCGCTCAAAAGCGTTGCGAGAGACAGACTCTCCACCGCCTCGCTCAAATCGTGAATGGTTTGAAGAATTTTCTCGTCCTCGCTTTCGTCTCCCTCGAGTTCTACGATGTCAACCGTATCGAGAGCGTCGTCTATGCGCGCAATCATTTTCTCGAACTTTTCGATTTTGCTCTGCAACTGACTTATCTCTTTGGACACCTTTTTTGCGTTTTCGGTGTCGTCCCAAAAGCCGTCCGAGTTCTGCTCCGTTTCGAGTTCTTTTATGCGCTCCCTGAGTTTAGTAGGATTGATGCTCTCGTAAGCGCGCACCATTTCCGTGCGCATTTCTTTAAGTTGGTTTCTCGGTTCGTTGTAATCAATCATAATTTATATAGTTGTCCGTGTTGCTTTGCGCTTGCGATAAACTTCGACAATATCGCAATACGCAAAGTTAAAGTTGTCGTTTCTGTTATCTAAAGTATCGATTGCGTTATTTGTTCTTTCCGCAGCAATTCTTGTATTTTAGACCGCTTCCGCACGGACACGGGTCGTTTCTGCCCACTTTCTTTTGCGTTGCCACGCTTTGTTGTGCGGTTGCGATATTCTGTCTGACGGTTGCAGGTGCGCCGTCCTCTTTCTTCTCGACGTGAATTTTAAGGAGTATGGAAGCTGTCTCCGAGTGAATGCGAGACACCATATCTTCGAACATCTCGAGACCTTCTTCACGGTATGCAATGAGCGGGTCGCGTTGACCGTAACCCCTCAAACCGATACCTCTGCGCAATGCGTCCATAGCGTCGATATGTTCCATCCACTTTGCGTCGACGGTCTTGAGAAGCACCACTCTTTCGAGTTCCTTAAAGTCGAAACCGTCTTTTTCGAGAGCCTCGATTTTGTCGTTATAGTCCTTTACGGCAATCTTAAGAACTGCGTCTTTAAGTTTGTTCACATCAATGCAGGAGCATAGCTCGGGAGTCATCAGATTGGTGCCTTGCGGCAGCATTCTTTTCTCGAGAGCTTTGTTAAACGCGTCGTAATCCCACGTCTGATATTCCGTCCTATAATCCGCATAATCTTTGATTATTTCTTCTGCCAAATCGCCCATCATATCGATGATTTGCTCGTGAACGTCCATACCGTCAAGCACTTTTCCGCGCTCTTTGTAGATGATTTCACGCTGTACGTTCATCACGTCGTCGTAGCTGAGGACTTGCTTTCTTATAGAATAGTTTCTTCCCTCTACGAGGCGTTGCGCTTTCTCGATTTGCTTTGTGATAATGCCGTTGGAAATAGGCACGTCGTCTCCGAGGTTGAACGTTTGCGCAATGGTTTTCATTTTATCTCCGCCGAAGATACGAGCGACGTCGTCCTCCATAGAGATATAAAACACGGTGCTACCGGGGTCTCCCTGACGTCCGCTACGGCCTCTCAACTGATTGTCGATACGGCGGCTTTCGTGTCTTTCCGTACCGATAATGCGCAAACCGCCGAGTGCGACGACCTTTTCTTTTTCTTCGTCGCATATCGCCTTGAACGCGTCATAGTGGTGGTTGTACACCTCTTTAGCCTCGATAATTTCGGGGTCTTGGCTTGCGTGCGGAGACGAAGCGAGTTCGATTACCTCAATCGGATAACCGTCCTTTTCCATCTTTTGTTTTGCCTGATATTCGGCATTGCCGCCGAGCATAATATCCGTACCGCGTCCTGCCATATTGGTTGCAATCGTGACGGCGTTGAGTCTGCCCGCTTGCGCGATAATCTCGGATTCCTGTTTGTGATATTTTGCGTTCAATACGTTGTGAGGAATGCCTTTGCGCTTCAAAATCGCGCTCAACCCCTCACTCTTTTCAACGCTTATCGTACCCACCAAAATCGGTTGTCCCGTTGCGTGATGGTCTATGATGTCTTGCACGATAGCGGTTATTTTTCCGCTGACTTTGGTGTAAATCTGGTCGTGTTCGTCAACGCGCCTGGAGGGTTTATTCGGCGGAATGGTAACGACGTCGAGATTGTAAATACCCTCGAATTCCGATTCCTCCGTTTTCGCGGTACCCGTCATACCCGAGAGTTTCTTGTACATACGGAAGAAGTTTTGGAAAGTTATCGTGGCAAGCGTCTTGTTCTCGCTTCTGATAGCGACGTGTTCTTTTGCCTCGATTGCCTGATGCAAGCCCTCGTTGTAACGTCTGCCTATCATAATACGGCCCGTAAATTCGTCGACGATAAGCACTTCTCCGTCGCTGACGATATAGTCTTTATCTCTTTTCATCATAAAGTGCGCTTTGAGTGCGGCTTGAATATGATGATAAAGTTCGGTATTTTCAAGGTCGGTCAGATTGACGACGTGGAAAAATCTCTCCGCTTTGGCAACGCCGTTGTCGGTGAGCATAATCGTCTTTTCTTTTTCTTCGATTGTGAAATCGTCGCCCTCTTTGCATTGTCTTGCAAAAGCGTCCGCCGATTTATAAAGTTCGCTCGATTTGCCGCCTCTGCCCGAAATGATAAGCGGAGTGCGCGCTTCGTCGATAAGAATGGAGTCCACTTCGTCGACGATAGCAAAGCTCAATTCTCTTTGCACCTTGTCCGATTTGCGCACAACCATATTGTCGCGCAAAAAGTCAAAGCCGAGTTCGTTATTCGTGCAGTAAGTAATATCGCTCGCATACGCCTTCTTCTTTGCCTCTCCGCTCATTTGCGGCACGACAACGCCGACACTCAATCCGAGGAACTTATAAAGTTTGCCCATCCAAGCGGCGTCACGACTTGCGAGATAGTCGTTGACCGTAACGACGTGTACGCCGTTTCCCGTAAGCGCATTGAGATACGCAGGCAAAGTAGCCACGAGAGTTTTACCTTCGCCGGTGCCCATTTCCGCGATACGTCCCTGATGCAAAGCAATACCGCCCATAATCTGAACGTGGAAGTGGCGCATTCCGAGAACTCTTTCGCTGGCTTCTCTTACGAGAGCGTAAGCGTCGGGCAGAATCTGGTCCGTGGTCTCGCCGTTTGCAAGCCTGTCTTTGAGCGCTTGAGTCTGCGCGACGAGGGTATCGTCGTCCATCTCGGCGTATTTGGGAGCGAGAGCCTCCACCTTGTTTGCGATTTTTTCGATTTTACGCAATTTGAATTTGTTTTCGTTAAAAAGCGACATATTACACCTTAATTTTGCTTTTTTACGCACACAAGCGCGTGCGTACGCAACGTCAATATTTGATTATACACTATAAGTTGCGATTTTTCAACAGATAGTGCCTATATTTGAGATGTGCCGTCGTTGCTCTCGACGGGTATTTTGAGTTTCGCTACCGCCGCCGTAAGCACGTTGACCTCTCTTGCTTTTGCTTTCAATAATGTTTTCGCACACTCGTTTGCCGTCGCGCCGGTCGTGAAAATATCGTCCACGAGCAATATAGTGCGGTTTTTCACTTGTTCGAACACGCACGCAAACGCACCTTCGAGGTTGCTTGCTCTGTCCTTGCCTTGCAATTCCTTTTGAGCTTTCGTATCCTTGATTTTGACAAGTGCGGGCAGTACGGGAATATTCAACCTCTTTCCGACTTCGTTCGCAAGCAACTCCGATTGATTGAAACCTCTCTTTTTCTGCTCGCTCTCCGTCATCGGCACAAACACGATTATGTCGGCTTTCATATCGCAATCGAGAAATTCGTCCGCCATAAGCGCGCCGAGCGTTTCGGCAAGATATTTCTTTTTGGCGAATTTGAGAGAATATATCATCTTCTTTGTTTCGCCCTCGTATACGAGCGGAGACCTGTTCTTTACGAATGCGCCTCTTTCGTATTGACATCTGTTGCAATAATCCGACTCGTCTGCAAGCGGCACGCCGCAACAAAGACATCTATGACCTTTTGCAAACGGCAACTTTTCCATACAATCGGAGCAAAGCCTGTATCTCGTGTTCGCAACGAGTTCTTCTCCGCAAACGTCGCAAGTGCAATCGAGCGGATAAAGCGCGCCGTCAAACACGGCAATCGTTTTCTTCACGAACGCGGATATTCTTTCTTTTGCCCGTTCGCGTTTTTCTTTGCGCGCCTGCTTTTTATCGAGAGGTTTATTGACGTCCTCATCGCTCATAAGCGCCTCCGGCAAATTCTTCGTCTATAAGATTGAGCAACAACGAATATCTTTTCGTGGTTTCGTTGTTTTGAATCATTCGTTGTATAGTCTTTTTCGCGCCGCTGATAACCACGAGCCTTTTCGCCCTCGTAACTGCGGTATAAAGCAGATTTCTCGTCTGAAGCATATAGTTCGCGTCAAGCGCGATTACCACCGCGTCAAACTCGCAACCTTGCGATTTGTGTATGGTAACGGCATACGCCAACGTGAGTTGGTCAATGTCGCTATATTCGTAAATCGACACTTTATCGTCATCAAAACGCACGGTAAACTGCATAATCTGCGTATTGATGGCTTCAATCACGCCTATATCTCCGTTGAACACTCCGCTTCCTCTTTCAACTCTCGTGCCTTGAGTTTGCGTCCACTCTTGCTGATAGTTGTTTTGGATTTGCATAACTTTGTCGCCTTCTCTGAAAATGCAGTCTCCGTGTTTGACCTCTCTCTTATAAGGCGACGGCGGATTGATAACCCGTTGCAACTCTTTATTGAGGTTGATTGTTCCCGCGCTTCCTCGTTTCATAGGGCAAAGCACCTGAATGTCCTGAGGGCGCATATCGAGATATTTAGGCAGTCTCTTTGTGACAAGCCCGAGCGTGCAACTGCAAATTTCTTCGCTGCTGTTTTTTTCTTCAAAGAAAAAGTCGTTGCTCTTATTGTCGAGGTCGGGCATAATTCCGTCGTTGATTTTATGCGCGTTGGGTACGATTTTGCTTTGTTCGCTCTGCCTGTAAATCTGCGTGAGATAACTCACGTTAAACTTTGCGCATTTTATCAAATCGTTAAGCACATTGCCCACGCCCACCGACGCGAGTTGGTCTTTATCTCCTACAAGCACAAGGCGAGAGCCTCTTTCCATTGCGTTTATAAGCGAGTTAAAAACGTATTCGTCCACCATACTCACTTCGTCGACGATAACCACGTCGCACGGCAATCTCGTATTCTCGTTGTAAGTAAAATGTCCCTCTCCGTTTTTATAGTCGAGGTCAAGCAAACGGTGTATCGTCTTTGCGTCCTCTCCCGTTGCCTGCGACAACCTTTTGGCGGCTCTGCCCGTAGGTGCGCAAAGAGTAACCCTCTGTCCCAAATCTCTAAAGACTTTGAGAATGCACTTGACTATCGTCGTCTTGCCCGTTCCGGGACCGCCAGTCACGATTTGCACGCCGTTTTCAACCGCTTCTTTTACGGCAGAGACCTGATTGGGATGCAATTCGAATCCCGCTTCTTTTTCAAATCTCGCAACCTCGCTCGCGACGTCCACTTTGAAGTCTGCCGCTTCCTGTTGCAGTTGCAAAAGTTTTCTTGCGATGTTTTTTTCCGTGTTGTAATTCTTTTTCAAGAGTATGGCAACGTGGTCGCCCGTATCGTATCTGACGAGGTCTCCGAGCAGCACCATATCTTGCAAATTATCACGCACTCTTTCTTCAATATTGTCACTATCGATACTTAAAAGTGCGATTGCGTTGCCGACAAGTTCGTTTTCGGGCAAATAGTTGTTTCCGCCCTTCAACGCCGCGTCTTTGAGGAGATAGGTAATTGCGGCACAAATGCGATAGTCGCTGTTGCGTTCGATGCCGAGTTCTGCGGCAATTCTGTCCGCCGTCGCAAAGCCTATTCCGTCGATATCGTCAACGAGCATATACGGATTTTTGCGCACGTTGTCAACGGTTTTGAAATCGTATACTTTGTATATACGCAACGCCATATTGACGGTTATGCCGAGATTTTGCAAAAACATAATTGCGTCTTGCATCTTCTGTATCTTGGCATAATTCATTCCGAATTCCGTCGCGCGTTTTAATGATATGCCTCTGACTTTTGCAAGTTCCATAGGGTGTTTCATCGCTTCGAGCGAATCCACTCCGAACATATTTACGATTGCTTCTGCCGTTACGGGTCCGAGTCCGCTTATAAGACCGCTACCCAAAAACTTCTTTATGCCGTCAACTCTGTTCGGCTCCGACACCCAAACTTTCTCTGCGAGGAATTGCTTGCCATATGTCGTGCGCACTTGAAATTTGCCTTCGACTCTTATATTCTGACCTTCGCTTACGGGCGGAAAAACTCCGACAACGGTAAAAATACTGTCCTCGCATCTCATATCGAGGACGGTATACCCCGTCTCCTGACTTGCAAATATTACGGTTTTTATTTCGCCTTGCAGTTGCATTTTTCCTCCGCGAACGACAGAATTTGTCATAAATTTTCGCTGTTTTTGCGCTTGTTTTTGCCTGTTTTTTGCTTAATTTTTGCCCGTTTTCGAGCAAAAATCACGCTATTTTTACAAAAAACGGTAGGTCAATAAAACCCACCGTTTTCTTTTGTTTTTCAGAACGTGTACTTTGACACGGCTTGGTTGATTTCGTCAACCTTATCGGTTTCTTCCCAACTGAAGCCTTCTTTGCCGAAGTGTCCGTAGTTGGACGTAGCACGGTAAATAGGACGGTCAAGGTGCAAGTGCTTGATAATCGCTTTCGGACGCAAATCGAACACTTCTTTCACGACTTTGGCAAGCGTTTCGTCGCTGACTACGCCCGTTCCGTAAGTATTGACGTAGATAGAAACGGGATGCGCCATTCCGATTGCGTATGCAACTTGCAATTCCGCTCTCTTGCACACGCCTGCCGCAACGAGATTTTTGCAGATATAACGAGCCATATACGACGCGCTTCTGTCAACTTTCGTCGGGTCTTTTCCGCTGAATGCGCCGCCGCCGTGGGGGCAGAATCCGCCGTAAGTATCGACGATAATCTTTCTTCCCGTAACGCCGCTGTCGCCTGCAGGTCCGCCGATAACGAATCTGCCCGTGGGATTGATGTAAATCTTGGTGTCGTCGTCGATGTATTCCTGCGGAATAGCAACGCTAATGACTCTGTCGATGATTTCTTGTTCGAGGTCCTCGAGGCTGATATTTTCGGAGTGTTGGCAACTTACGACTATCGTATCCACTCTTTCGGGAACGTCGTCGATGTATTCAACGGTAACCTGTGCTTTTCCGTCAGGACGAAGCCACGGAAGTTCTCCGCTCTTTCTCACGTCCGTAAGGCGTTTCGTAAGCGCGTGCGCAAGCGTAATCGGCAACGGCATAAGCGATTCCGTTTCGTCGCAAGCATAACCGAACATCATTCCTTGGTCGCCTGCTCCGATTTTGTCGAACTCGTCCTTGTCGTCCGTGTCCGTTGCGTTGTCAACGCCGAGAGCGATGTCTGCGGATTGCTCGTCGATAGAACTCAAAACAGCGCAGGTTTTGTAGTCGAATCCGAGCGAACTGTCGTTGTATCCGACGTCTTTAATAACTCCGCGCACGATTGAAGGAATGTCACAATAGTGTTTTGTGGAGACTTCTCCGAACACCATAACCATTCCCGTAGTCGCGCACACCTCAATGGCGACTCTTGCGGAATTGTCTTCCGCAAAGATGTCGTCGAGGATTGCATCTGCGATTTGGTCGCACACCTTATCGGGATGTCCTTCCGTCACGCTTTCCGATGTAAAAAATCTTTTTTTCATTATAGTTCTTCGATGTTTTCGTCTACGATTTCGTCGACTGCGACGTCTCTGGGTTGAGATTGAGCGGCAGAAACCGTGGTAACGTTCTTGTAGCACTTCATACCTGTACCTGCAGGAATGAGTTTACCGATAATGACGTTTTCTTTGAGACCGAGCAACGGGTCGACTCTGTTGTTGATTGCGGCTTCTGCGAGGACTTTTGCAGTCTCTTGGAACGACGCAGCCGACAAGAAGGATTCCGTTGCGAGAGCGGCCTTTGTGATACCGAGCAAAGTACGTTTTGCAGTTGCGGGTACGCCGCCGTTTTCAAGTGCTTTCTCGTTTTCTTCCTCGTATGCGAGCAAGTCAACCAAAGTACCGGGAAGCATATTTGTGTCGCCTTGGTTCTCGATACGAACCTTACGGAGCATCTGTCTGACGATGACTTCAACGTGTTTGTCGTTGATTTCGACGCCTGCGGTACGGTATGCGGATTGAACTTCTTTTGCGATATATTCCTGAACGCCCTTGACGCCCTTTGCACGGAGCATATCTTGAGGATTGATAGAACCTTTTGTAAGCGGGTCGCCTGCGCCGATAATCTCGCCTTCTTGCACCAAAATGTTGGCGTTGTACGGGATTGCGTACGCTTTGGTCTCTCCGTCGGGACCCGTAACCGTGATTTCACGACGGTCGTCGCTGATGTGGACTGCGCCGTTGTTCTCGGTAATGACCGCTTTACCTTTAGGATTGCGCGCTTCGAACAATTCTTCGACACGCGGCAAACCTTGCGTAATATCGTCGTCGGTTGCAACGCCGCCCGAGTGGAAGGTTCTCATCGTAAGCTGAGTACCGGGTTCGCCGATTGATTGAGCCGCTATGATACCGACTGCTTCGCCAATCTTGACGGGGTTGCCCGAAGCCATATTCTTGCCGTAGCACTTTGCGCAAACGCCGTCTTTGGACTTACAGGTAAGGATAGAGCGGATAAGCACACCGGGTTGATGATGCATATCCGAACCGTTCTTCTCCCAGTAAGACGTGAGAATCTTGTCGATTTCTTTTGCTTTGTCTGTGGAGATGAGCGTGTCGCCGTCGCATATAATTTCGCCCGTTTCGGGATTTACGACGTCGCCGATTGTATATCTGCCCGCGATACGGTCCGCAAGAGCCTCGATGACGCTCTTTTCGTCTCTGATTGCCGTGATAAACGTGCCTTTGGTGTCTCCGCAGTCTTGCTCGCGCACAATGACGGAGTGTGAAACGTCAACGAGACGTCTGGTCAAATAACCCGAGTCAGCCGTCTTAAGAGCGGTATCCGCAAGACCTTTTCTTCCGCCGTGCGAAGAAATGAAGTATTCCAAAACAGACAAGCCTTCACGGAACGAGGAGCGAACAGGAAGCTCGATTGTTCTACCTGACGGGTCTGCCATCAAGCCACGCATACCTGCGAGCTGACGAATTTGTCCCATACTACCACGAGCGCCGGAGTTTGCCATCATCCAAATCGGGTTGAAGTCGTCAAGGCCTTTCTTGAGTTCGGACTCGACCTTATCGGCAGCCTCTTTCCAAATCTTGATGATTTCTTTGTAACGGCCTTCGTCGGAAAGCACGCCGCGAGCGTAAAGTTTTTCGATTTTAACTACGTCTTGCTCTGCTTCGTGAACAATTTGTTTCTTATCGCCGGGGATATGCATATCGAATACGGACGCCGTGATTGCGCCGATTGTCGAATACTTGTAGCCGAGCGATTTGATGTTGTCGAGCATTGCCGCCGTCTCGGTTGCGCCGTGATATTTGAAGCAGTTGTCGACAATCATACTGAGTTGTTTCTTGCCGATAGCCATTGCTTTCTTGCCGAGGACCTTTTGAATGTTCTCGCGAAGCGCGGTGATTTCACGGTTAAACTCTTTCTTGTTGTTGATGTCAAGGTCGCCCGCTTCTTTGACCGCTTGTGCGATTTGCGCAATTTGGTCGTCGGAAACGTTGCCTCTTTTCAATATTGAACGCGCGCGCACGCACGAGTCTGCGTTGACGTCGTTGTTTCTGAACAAATCGACGAGTGCGCCGAATTGTTTTTCGTCCACGCACGCGTTGACGCCCAAGATGCCTTCGACTTCGAGTTGACCTTCGTTTGCTTCGTCGTCTCTGTCGATGAAGTGCAAGTCTTGCGGAATGTTGTTGTTGAATATGCAACGTCCGATAGTCGTGTGCAAGAGTTTGTTGTACGTCGTACCGTCTGCGCGTGTGACTTTGGTACGGATATAGCAGAGCGATTGAAGCGTGAGGTCTTTATCCTGATACGCCATCATTGCTTCGTCGAAAGAGCTGTAGTAGTTACCCTCGCCCTTTGCGCCCGGTCTCACGATTGTAAGGTAGTAAGAACCGATGACCATATCCTGCGTCGGGGAAACGATAGGTTTGCCGTCCGACAATTTGAGAATATTGTTGGTGCAAAGCATCAAGATTCTCGCTTCTGCCTGTGCCTCGATGGAAAGAGGAACGTGTACTGCCATCTGGTCGCCGTCGAAGTCGGCGTTGAATGCGCCGCAGGCAAGCGGATGAAGTTTGATTGCTCTACCCTCTACGAGTACGGGTTCAAACGCTTGAATACCGAGTCTGTGAAGCGTCGGAGCGCGGTTGAGGAGGACGGGATGGTCTTTGATGATTTCCTCGAGAATATCCCAAACCTGATTCTTGCCAGTATCTACGAAACGCTTTGCGCTCTTGATGTTGTGGCAAAGATTGCGCTCGACGAGTTTGTTCATAATGAACGGCTTGAAAAGCTCGAGAGCCATTTCTTTTGGCAAACCGCATTGATAAAGTTTGAGTTCCGGACCGACGACGATAACCGAACGACCGGAATAGTCGACACGCTTACCGAGGAGGTTTTGACGGAAACGTCCTTGTTTACCGCGGAGCATACCGGACAACGACTTGAGGTCTCTGTTGCCGGGGCCTGACACCGCTTTGCCTCTGCGACCGTTGTCGATGAGAGCGTCTACCGCTTCTTGAAGCATACGCTTTTCGTTGCGGACGATGATGTCGGGTGCGCCGAGTTCTTTGAGCTTTTTGAGTCTGTTATTGCGGTTGATAACTCTACGATAGAGGTCGTTGAGGTCGCTCGTCGCGAATCTTCCGCCGTCGAGTTGCAACATAGGACGCAATTCGGGAGGAAGAACGGGGAGAACGTCGAGAACCATCCATTCGGGCTTATTGCCGGATTGACGGAACGCTTCCACGATTTCGAGACGTTTTACCGCTTTGAGACGTTTTTGACCGACGGAGTTGTTGATGATGTTTTTGAGTTGTTCGCTTTCTGCGTCGAGGTCGACTTCCATAAGAAGTTCCTTAACCGCTTCTGCGCCCATACCGACTCTGAAGTCTTTTGCGTCGTGTTTTTCAAGGATTTCTCTGTATTCCTTGTCGCTGATAACTTGTTTTTTGCGAAGTTCGGTTACGTTGCCCGGGTCGAGAACGATGAAGGAGACAAAGTAAACGACTTGTTCGAGTTCCTTCGGAGAAACGTCGAGCAAAATGCTGATTCTCGAAGGTACGCCTCTCAAATACCAGATGTGAGTGACGGGGCAAGCGAGTTCGATATGTCCCATTCTCTCACGACGAACTTTTGCCTTGGTAACTTCGACGCCGCACTTCTCGCAGATAACGCCTTTATAGCGGATTCTCTTATATCTTCCGCAATGGCATTCCCAGTCGCGCGTAGGCCCGAAGATTTTTTCACAGAAAAGGCCGTCCTTTTCCGGTTTTTGGGTACGATAGTTTATAGTTTCCGGCTTGGTAACCTCTCCGTAAGACCATTCTCTAATCTTTTCGGGAGAGGCTATGCCGATTTGAATTGCATCAAAATTGCTGAGTTCGTACATATTGTCGTCCTCCTATTATTCTTCGTCGGAATTGTTGCCGAACAGGTCGCTCATATCGGGAGTGCCTTCGGTAAGTGCGCTGAAGATACTTTCGTCATCGTCGTCGGTATCGAACAGACTAGTGTCGGAATCGGTCTTTTCGTCCGAACCGAAGTCTGCAAAGATATTTCCGTCCGCCATAAGGTCGATTTCTTTAAGGTCTTCGTGTTTCTTTGCCAACGCATTGTCAAATTCCATTTCCTCGTCGGAGTAGTCGCGGAGTTTGACTTCGTCTCTGTCCTCGGTAAGAATCTTGACGTCAAGAGCGAGAGCCTGCAATTCTTTGACGAGAACCTTGAACGATTCGGGAATACCGGGTTCGGATACGTTGCTGCCCTTGACGATTGATTCGTAGGTCTTTACACGTCCGACCACGTCGTCCGACTTGACCGTCAAAATCTCTTGCAAGACGTTTGCCGCGCCGTATGCTTCGAGCGCCCAGACTTCCATTTCGCCGAAACGTTGTCCGCCGAATTGCGCCTTGCCGCCGAGCGGTTGTTGCGTGACCACGCTGTACGGGCCCGTGCTTCTTGCGTGAATCTTGTCGTCTACGAGATGATGCAGTTTGAGGTAGTACATATAACCTACCGTCGCGCGGTTTTCAAACGGTTCGCCCGTTCTTCCGTCGTAGAGTTGAATCTTGCCGTCTACATCGCCGTCCTCGTTGACGAGTCCGCATTGATGGAACAAAGCCTTGATGTCTTGCTCGTTTGCGCCGTCGAAAACAGGAGTTGCGACTTTCCAATCGAGCATATGTGCGATGAGTCCGAGGTGAACTTCGAGAACTTGTCCGATATTCATACGGCTCGGAACGCCCAACGGGTTAAGCACGATTTGGAGCGGCGTGCCGTCTGCCATAAACGGCATATCCTCTTTGGGAAGCACTCTCGATACGACGCCCTTGTTTCCGTGACGTCCCGCCATCTTGTCGCCGACGGAGATTTTTCTCTTTTGAGCGATGTACACGCGGACGAGTTTGTTGACTCCGGGAGCAAGTTCGTCTTTATTCTTTCTCGTAAATATCTTTACGTCTACGACTATACCGCTTTCTCCGTTAGGAACACGCAACGACGTATCGCGCACTTCTCTTGCCTTCTCGCCGAAGATTGCGCGGAGCAATCTTTCCTCGGGAGTAAGTTCCGTCTCGCCCTTCGGAGTGACTTTACCGACGAGAATGTCGCCGGGCTTGACTTCGGCACCGACCATTACGATACCGTCCTCGTCAAGGTTCTTAAGCACTTCGTCGCTGAGGTTCGGAATGTCTCTCGTGATTTGTTCGTCGCCGAGTCTCGTGTCTCTGCACTCGATTTCGTATTCCTCGATGTGGATTGACGTGTAGAGGTCGTCGCGAACGAGTTCTTCGCTGATAAGAACAGCGTCCTCGTAGTTGTAACCTTCCCAAGACATAAAGCCGATGAGCATATTTCTGCCCAACGCAAGCTCGCCGTGGTCGGTTGCGGGACCGTCTGCGATAACGGTGCCTTCGCTTATCATATTGCCCTTGTCGTCGAATTTAGCGGCAACCACTTTGTCGCCCTTGCTGACGATAGGATGTTGATTGATGCAAGTAGATTGGTTGGAACGCTCGAATTTGCTGAGTATATATTCGTCCTCGGTGCCGTCCGCGCATTCGACCACAATCTTGTTGCTGTCGACGTATTTTACGAAACCGTCGTGTTTTGCAATCTTCAAAACGCCGGAGTCGTAAGCAATCTTATGCTCGACGCCCGTTGCAATCATCGGGGCTTGCGGTCTCAAAAGCGGGACTGCCTGACGTTGCATGTTCGAACCCATCAACGCACGGTTGGTATCGTCGTTTTCAAGGAACGGAATGAGCGCGGTTGCGATTGAAATAAGCTGTTTGGGGTTGACGTCCATATAGTCCGCTCTCTCTTTCGGAACTTCACGGATGTCCTTTTGAATACGGCAGTTGACACGGTTGCGAACGAATCTGCTGTTTTCGTCGAGCGGTTCGTTTGCCTGTGCGATAACGTATTTATCTTCTTCGTCCGCCGCCATATATACGACTTCGTCCGTTACGACGCCCGTTGCCTTGTCAATCTTGCGGTACGGAGTCTCGATAAAGCCGTACTCGTTGACTTTTGCGTAAGAGGACAACGACGTGATAAGACCGATGTTTTGTCCTTCAGGCGTTTCGATAGGACACATACGACCGTAATGCGAGTGGTGTACGTCACGCACTTCGAAACTTGCGCGTTCTCTGTTGAGACCGCCGGGACCGAGAGCGGAAAGTTTACGTTTGTGCGTAAGCTCTGCAATCGGGTTGGGTTGGTCCATAAATTGCGAAAGTTGCGAAGAACCGAAGAATTCTTTGATTGCACTCGTAACGGGACGAATGTTTATAAGCGTTTGAGGAGTGATGTCCGCATTCTCCTGTGCAGACGCCATTCTTTCTTTGATGACTCTCTCGAGACGAGAGATACCGATACGGAATTGGTTTTGGAGCAACTCGCCTACCGCACGCACACGACGGTTCGAGAGGTGGTCGATGTCGTCGCAGGTGCCGAATCCGTAACGCAAGCCGAGGTTGTAGTCCTCGATTGCCACGATGTCGTCAAGCGTGATGTGCTTGTATACGAGTTCGTCCACGGAGGAGCGGATTGCAAGGAGCAATTCGTCTTTGTTGCCGCCGAACTCGTCCATAAGTTTCTTGAGGTTGGGATAGTAAACCTTTTCCAAAATGCCGAGTTCGCGAGGATTGCAGTCCACAAAAGCGTCGAGGTCAACCGTGTTGTTGCCGATGACTTTGAACTTCTTGTCTTTGCCGTCTTTGTCGGTGTATGCAAGCCACACCACGTTGACTGCGTTGTTTTGAATCTCGCGGCCTTTTTCTTCGCTGACCACTTCGCCCTTTTGAGCAAGTATCTCGCCCGTGACGTTGCTTACGACGTCCTCTGCAAGCGTGTAACCTGCGATACGGGTTGCGAGCGCGAGTTTCTTATTGTATTTATAACGACCGACTCTTGCAAGGTCGTATCTCTTATAATCGTAGAAGGTGTTGTGAATGAGGATGGTTGCGCCTTCGACCGTGGGAACTTCGCCCGGACGCAAACGACGGAACAAATCGATTTTGCCTTGTTCTTCGTTTTTGCATTGTGCGTCTTTTTCGCAGGTCTTTGCAATCATCTCGTCTCCGCCGAACAAATCGAGGATTTCCTCGTCCGTGCCGTAGCCGAGCGCGCGCAAAAGAGTGGTTGCGGTAATCTTTCTCGTTCTGTCAACGTGTACCCATTGCACGTCGTTGGAATCTTGTTCGTATTCGAGCCACGCGCCGCGGTTGGGGATAACGGTGGTCGCATAACGGGGAACACCGTTCTTATCGAGCACTTTATCGTTGTATACGCCGGGGCTTCTGACAAGCTGGGATACGATAACGCGCTCCGCACCGTTGATAACGAAAGAGCCGGAATCCGTCATAAGCGGGAAATCGCCCATAAACACTTCTTGCTCGACGACTTCGCCGGTTTCGTTGTTGGTGAGGCGAGCCTTCACCCTGAGAGGAATAGCATACGTTGTGTCGCGGTCTTTGCACTCTTTGACGTTGTACTTGGGTGCGCCGTCAAATCTGTGAGACAAAAACTCGAGTTTCAATCTGCCGGAGAAGTCAACGATTGGAGAATAATCTTTGAATACTTCCGTGATGCCGGCGTCAATGAAATTTGCGTAGGAATTCTTTTGCACCTCGATGAGATACGGAATCGGCAAGACGTCTTTGATTTGAGAGAAGTCGCGTCTTTCCGTCGTTCCGTACATGTGATTGTGAATTCTTTGGGACATACATTCACTCCTTAAAAAAATTGCCGTTTTTTCGACCTTGAAAATTTTTTCGAAAAGTCTTAAAAATTTTTTTTCGACCTGTCGATGATTTTTCCAAAATCTGCGCTTTTTTGCGGGGAAAATCACTCTATTACTATGTAATTATAACCCCCTACCCCCAAAAACAAGCTGTTTTAGGGGTAGGAATTCGCATTATTGCGCAGTTTTCTATTATATATTGAAAAATCAAGCCTGTCAAGTGCGACGTATATATAAAATCAACAAATTTTGGGGTATTTTTTCCGTCTTTTTTCGCGAGATTTTCATACGATTTTTCGCTCTTTGATTTTGACCGACAGTTAATTATTGCAAAATATCGACAATAATTGTATAATAACGATTATGAGAATAGACAAATTTTTGAAAGTATCGAGAGTTATCAAAAGACGCACCGTTGCGCAAGAAGCGTGCGACGGCGGTCGTATCGAAATCAACGGCAAAGCCGTCAAACCCGCAAAAGAAGTCAAAGTCGGAGACGTCGTCACGGTGTCTTTCGGCAACAATTCGATGTCATTTGAGGTGCTGTCGACAGACGAACGCCAAACCAAGCAAAGTGCCGAGACGATGTATAGAATTATTAGTTAATAATTAATAATTAATAATTGTGGAAGGCGTAGCCTTATCCGAACGCACACTTATTCAAAGGCTATCAATACACGGTATATACAACTTCGGGGACGGAACAAAACCGTCGTCCGCGAACTTGCAGAGCGGACTAAAAATAACGCATACTCATTCAAGACGTACTTATTAACGAACTGTGTAATTTCGGAGACGTAACACGAGCCGCAAGGCGGCGAGCCTTTGAGTGCCGAACTTGACGATTAGTACCGTCCGACTGTGACGTGTTGTTGCGTAGCAGTCACACAAAGGACGGTGGCATAATAAGAGAAATATCCCTATCTATGTGAGTGCCGAGTGTCGCCCCCACGAGCGATGTTTACCCTTGTAGAGAAATGTCCTTATACGAGTGGTGGGAGAAATACCGGCGTGTCCGGAAAGAGGGGGCTATTGTTTTTGGGGAGTTACGACGTTACTCTATTAGGATAGCTATAGGGGAAACTTGCATTAAAAGAGTTACGACTACACTCTATTGAAATATTGAGGTAGAATTATGAAAATCAACGTTATCATTACGGCAGGCGGCACGTCGCAACGCTACGGTGTGGAAAACAAGCTTTTTGCTCCGTGCGGAACGTCCTGCGTCCTTATCGAAGCAATCAAACCGTTTCTCGCTTTTGAGGAAATAAGCAAAATCGTCGTTGCGATTCATCCGTCGTTCAGCGACGAATTGTTAAATTCGCTCGAAAACGCGCACATAGACGACTATCGCATCAAACTGACGAGCGGAGATTCCACGCGCACTCGAACCGTCAAAAACGCACTTCGAGCCGTGGACGACGATTGCGATTACGTCATAATACACGACGGCGCGCGACCGTACGCAAGCAGAGCTTTGATAGAACAGGTAATCGACGGTGCAAAAGAATGCGGCGCGAGCCTTCCGTTGCTACCGCTTACGGACTCGCTCGTAAACGTCAAAGACGGCGTTAAATGCGTGGACAGAACGTTATATCGCAGAGTTCAAACCCCCGTTTGTGTGGAGAGAGAGCGGCTTTTGAGTGCTTATGCAAAATGTAAAAAAGACTTTTACGACGATATATCCGTCGTGCAAAAGTATGCGAAAGGTCAGGTCAAAGTCGTAGACGGAGACGCAAAAAACATAAAAATCACAACGAAAAGCGACTTGAAAACAGACCTGTGCGGCATAGGCTACGACATACATCGGATGCAAACAGGCAACGGCATAAAACTGCTCGGAACGCTTATCCCCTGCGAGTTTTCTTTCATTGCGCACAGCGACGGAGACGTTGCGATACACGCGCTTATGGACGCAATTCTTTCCGCAATCGGAGAAAAAGACATCGGGCACTTGTTCCCCGTCGACGACTGCCGATACGACGGAGCGGACAGCACGGAACTTCTACGCACCGTTTTGCAAAAAGCGTACGATAAAGGCTACGCTCTCAAAAACGTCGCGGTGTCTATAATTGCAGAAAAGCCTATGCTTGCGCCGTATATCGACAAAATGCGCAATAATATGAGTGCGATTCTCGGTATTCCCTGCCAAAGAATCGGCATAACCGCAACTACGAACGAGCAAGTTGGCGAACTCGGAGATTGCAAGTCCATTGCAAGTTTTGCGACGGCACTTTTGGGCTAAAATTATCTAAAAAGCGCGCTTTTTTGCAAAATGCAACCGATAGTTGCGCATTTGACAAGCAGAATGGGTGGCGCAACCGATACGTTTTTTGCCACAATATAGGCACAAAAACAAGCGAGGCACAATATGGACATTTCAACTGCAAACAGACTTTATGAATTGAGAAAACAACACGGACTTTCGCAAGACGAGCTTGCGGAAAAACTCAACGTATCCCGTCAGGCGGTATCCAAATGGGAACGTTCGGAAAGCTCTCCCGACACGGACAACCTTATCGCGCTTGCGAAGTTGTACGGAATCAGTCTTGACGAACTTCTTAATTACACTCCGCAAAAGGCAACCGAAGACGAGCAAGACGCTCAATCTTCGGATGCGCAAGATAACGAGGACAAATCGCAAGAAACGAGCGGATTTACCTATACGGGAGACGTCGAACGCGTACATATAGACGAAAACGGAATCCACGTCCACGATAAAGACGGCTCCAACGTCGTTATAAAAGGCGGAATCGCAAAATTCGTCAACAAAATCGTGGGCGAAATACACGTTGACGACAAAAACGGCACTTCAAATAAACAAGACGAAGATAAAAACGGCAATAACGGCAAGACCGACGAGTCAAAAGACGGATTCGTACACGTCGAAAACGGACATATCACTTTTACGGACAAACGCGCCAAAAACATTGCGATATGGTCAAGCGCGGTAAACGGCACCGCTTTTCTTCTCTGCACGATTGCGTATCTGCTTATAGGTTTTCTTTGCGAACTTTGGCACCCGGGTTGGCTTCTTTTCTTCGTTCCGTTGATTGTTGGCGGAATATTCGACTGCGCGGTAAAGAAAAATCCGTCAGCCTTTCCCATTGTGCTGATTGTCGTGGCGGTATATCTTCTCCTCGGCTGCGCTTGGGGATTGTGGCATCCGTACTGGGCGTTGTTCCTCATAATTCCCGCGTACTACTGCATCGTTGAGCCTATCAAGCGTGCAATCAAGAAAAAACACGTTTTCAATATAAATATCAATCGTGTGAACGACGATAACGACAGCAATATCGACAATCAACGATAAAACGTCGGGAGTGGCAAAACGCCACTCCCCTTTTATACTCTCTTATGCGTTCAAATCCGTTGACATTATAAACATAGTCTTATATAATCCGAATTGAAAATAAATCGCCGCCGGGTGAGCGCGTCAAATTGCATCGTTAGGCCTTTGAAGATGCAACGTGACGCTTTTTTATTGGAGAAATATGAAAAATCAAACTTTGAAAGACTTTACCAAATACGTTTCGGCAAACGTCATCGCAATGATAGGCTTGTCTTGCTATATATTGGCGGACACGTTTTTCATATCGTTGAAACTCGGAGAAACGGGGCTTGCGGCACTCAATTTGTCTATGCCCTCTTTCAGTTTGGTGTTTTCTCTCGGTATGCTTTTTGCCATAGGCGGCGCGACGAGGTTTGCGATTTGCAAAGGCGCAGGAGACACAAAAGGCGCAAACAAAGTGTTTACTCACACGGTAATTATCGTCGCGTGCGTTGCGGCAATTTTCGTGTTGCTCGGAGCGTTTTTGAGCGGACCTATCGCCACGTTTTTGGGCGCGGACGGCGCAACGTACGATTATAGCAAAACGTATGTGCGGATTATGCTTTGCTTTGCGCCGTTCTTTATGTTCAACAACACTTTGCAAAACTTCGTGCGAAACGACGGTGCGCCGAGACTTGCTATGATAGCGTCGCTTTCAGGCAATCTTTTCAATATTCTATTCGACTACGTTCTCGTTTTTCCCTGTAATATGGGTATGCTCGGCGCGGCTCTCGCAACGGGCTTTTCCCCTATCGTGAGTATGTTGATACTCTCTATCTTCTTCTTGCGCAAGAAAAACTCTTTCCGCATCGAAAAAACCAAAATATCTTTGAATTTGTACGGCGGCATCTGCTCGCTCGGACTTGCGTCGTTCATATCGGAATTCGGATTCGGAATAGTTATGATGCTCATCAACAAACTGTTCAAATCGCTCGGAGGAGATACTGCCGTGGCGGCGTTTGCCATAATTATCAACGTGTTTTACGTCGTCAACGCGATATTCAACGGCGTTGCGTCGGGCGTACAACCTATGATAAGTTTCAGTTACGGAGAAAACGACCACAAAAAGATACGCCGAGTGTTGAAATATGCGCTGATTACCGTAAGCGGAATCGCTGTCGTCGTATACATCGTGCTTTTCTTCGGCGCGGACGGCATTGTATCGATATTCAATTCGGCAAAGCAGGAACGCCTGCAACAACTTGCCACGATAGGTATGCGACTCTATTTCGTTTCGTCGCTTTTCTCGGGTTTCAATCTGCTGTTTTCCGCATATTTCGCCGCGTCCAACAGAGGCTTGTATGCTCAAATCATCACGATATTGCGCGGAATTGTGCTGATTATTCCGTTGGCATACCTCTTTGCATTCTTGTGGCAAATTACGGGACTTTGGCTCGCAACTCCAGCCGCCGAATTCATTACGCTTGCCGTTGCGCTGACGATATTCTTCATTACTCGCAAAAGCCCCGTTACCATAAGCGCGCCCGCATATGTAAAAGAATAAACCTTACAAATAATAACTAAACCGTAATAACAAAAAAACGCTCGAGCGCAAATCGTTTGAGCGTTTTGTTTTTTGTTGAGCATTACTTAAATATCGATGTTTTTGTTATTTTCATACGGAATAGGCTTCGGATAAACTTTTTGTAATCTACCTATATAATCACAAATCATATCGTATAAATTGTCGTTTATATATGCAAGTTTTGACGGTATTACGTCTTTATCTTTGATATGTCCGTTATTATACCGCTCCGCATATTGTCCGCAACTTTTGAGATAATCCATTATCACTCTGATTATCGCTTTATCATCTTCCGCAAAAACAGATTGAGACAACAACGCGTCGGTAATAAAATCACAATAACGTGAAAAATCATCGTTCCAGTTCACGTTGCCGTTGTCTTGCGCCTCGCAACGTATTTTTTCTATTTCTCGTAACAATTCGCCTTGCAAGGTTTTTGATTGCCCCCGTTTGGGAACGTAATGTTGCCAAATATACTTGCACTCGTCAAAATACTCTTGCTCGTATTTTCGGGCTATTAAATTTTCTATTGTAATATCCGTTTTCATATTTTACCTATATAATTCACAATGTCGCGAGCGGTTTGGACGCTGTCAAACGGTAATCGTCGTCGTGCGTGTAAAAGTATTCCATAAGCCAGTAAACACCGTTCGTACCCTTTTTGAGTTTCTTTGCAAGCAACTCTTTGGTTATCGGCATCACTTGGAAGATGCTGATATACTTATGCTCGGATATGTAGCACTTCACGATTTTTGGCGATTTGAACACTTCCGGCAACAAAAGCACCGTTCCGCAATACTTGCCGTCAAGCCCCATATCGATGGTGTCGGATACGGTAACGTTGTCGTTTTCCACAAACGGGTACTGCGCCGTTGCCCACAGCAACGAATTGAGAAAGAGCCAGTTCGTTGCGGACGGATTCTGCACTTCGTCGTCGGATACGGGGCATACGTTGACTTCGGGCGATATTAACATCATATATTCGTTGCGACGGTTTGCTTTTCTACCCCACCCTATCTCGCGCTCGGGCATCATAAAATCGCTTGCGCCGATTGTGCAAAGTTTCCAAAACGGCATTTCATCCGTCGGCTCGAAAACGTACGTCGTGATAGGCTTCATACCTTCGGGCATAACGTTCTTTTTGAGTTTAAGACTAAACTTCGGCTCTTGCCCGAAATAATTTTTGTAATGCTCGTACAATTTTTGATGTCTTTTGCTTTCCATATCCGCCTCGCAATTTGGTCTCATCATAGCACAGATGCCTTTGATTTTCAAGTGTATGTTCCACCGCTTCCGCCACAAAAAGCAAGCGGTGGCGTAAGTCTTTGCTGCGCAAAGAACATCACCTCCGCCGCCCACAAATAGGATTCGTAGCGAGAGAATCGAGCGTAATAGCGGAGTGAGCGAGTTTACTCGTATAACGAAGCGTCAGCCACGAAAAGTGGGTTCGGCGTGCAACGCACGCCGTGGCATTTGCGATGCAAAATGCCACGAATCCCACCGCTGACGCAACGAAAAAGCAAGCGGCGGCGTAAGTCTTTGCTACGCAAAGAACATCCCCTCCGCCCTGCGGAGGGTTACTGCCACAGACGGCAATCCTGCAATGCTGCGCATCTTTGTTTTTCTTATATACGCGCAATCTCGTGCAAGCACGATTGCGCGTATATAAGAAAAACAACCCTACGGGTTTCGCAGGATTGCTTTTCGTGGCGGAAGCGGTGGGATTCGAACCCACGAACGAGTAACCCCGTTACCGCATTTCGAGTGCGGGCCGTTATGACCACTTCGATACACTTCCGTATTGATTGTTGTCGGTGCGTTGAAGTGGGCATAGGCGCGCCGTGCGCATATAAATGACCACTTCGATACACTTCCGTATTGCGAATTTTGCGTTTTTCGCAATTTGCTAACACATTATAATATATTTATTTAGATTTTGCAACAAATTTTGTCTTGCATATACAAGGATTGTACTTTATAATCTTTTTATAAACCATAGGGGGAAAATTATGGCTAAACAACTTTCAAAACCCGAGAAGGTTCTTTGGGGACTTTTGGGGCTTTCGGTGGCAATCATCGTTTTGGGCATACTGTTTTTGCTGAATGCAATGCAAGATATGTCTCAACCTAACATCGGTTTCTTCCCTGCTTTTTGCGCAATCGACAACGTACTTGCAAAATACATCGTAGTCATACTCACGATGAGTTGCGGTATTATGTTGTTTTCAAACGTGGCTTTGCGCTTCCCGAACAAGAAATTGCGCAACGGGCTTACAATCGGTATTACGACTTTTGCATTCGTGCTGACTTTGCCGCTCGTTTACGTCTTTATCGCGATACTTCCGCTTGCCGCAAAGGCAACGTCGACGGGTATGCCCGCATTCGAGCAACTGAACGTCGTAGACCAAGTTATGCGCACGGATAATATCCTTGCAGGTTTTATGGACTGGTTCGGAAGCGGCGCATTCCTCTGGGTCGTGCTTGTATTTATGCTTTTGCTGTCCGTACTTTTCCTTCTCGAGCCGTTGTTTGCGGGAATATGCGTAACGAAAGGCAAGATTCTCAACATCGTAGGCAAAAACAAAGACGGCAAAATCCGCCTCTTTACCACCGACGAACTGCCCGTGCTTAAAGCTCAACGAGAAGCTGAACAAGGCGAATACGTCCAAGAAATCGATGACGACGAGCCGAATCCGCAACTGTCTATTGAAATCGCTTGCGACGAAGCGGCAGAATAAAAACTCGATTATCGAACAGGCGCATTTGAATGCGCCTGTTTTTGTTTTGATTGGTTATGCTTGATTTTCACGCAAATACGGCTTATTATATTTGTATCTGAAATATAGGACGAAAACTATGGACATTTGTACTTTTTTGGAAAAATCGTATACGGCATATCACGCCGTCGCAAACAGTTGTTTTATTCTTGAAAAAAACGGATTCGAGCAACTTTTTCTCGACAAAGAATGGAATTTGAAAACGGGCGGAAAGTATTACGTTACAAAGAACGACAGCACCGTTATCGCATTCCGTATTGGAAGCGAATTTGCGTTTAACGTTGCGATAAGCCACACCGATTCTCCTTGCCTCAGGGTAAAAGGCAACGCGCTCGTGCAAACGCCGGAAGGCGCACGCATCAACGTTGAAGAATACGGCGGACTCATTCATTACTCTATGCTCGACGCACCGCTTAAAGTCGCAGGTCGCATAATCGAAAAACACTCCGACAAACTCGTAACCAAACTCGTTGAGAGCAAATACACCGTTACAATTCCGTCGCTTGCGATACATCACAATCCGACGGTCAACAACGGCGTTGCTATCGGCGTACAAAAGGATATGCTTCCGTTGCTCGGCACAGCCGACGATTTGTACTCCACTCTTTCGCAAGGAGAAATCGTCGACGCGGACCTATACGTCGTGCCTGCGCTTGCGCCGTGCTATAGCGGAGTGAACGACGAATACCTCTGCTCTCCGAGAATCGATAACCTCACAAGCGTGTACACGTCCTTGCAGGCTATCGTGGAATGCACTCCGCAAAACGTCGCTATGGCTTGTTGCTTTGACAACGAAGAAGTCGGCAGTCGTACAAAACAAGGCGCAAACTCCGCGCTTTTAAGAAACGTTCTCGAAAAAATCGCAAGAGGTCTGAATAAGAGCAAAGACGACTTTATCTCCGCTTGCGAAAACGGATTTATTCTTTCTATCGACAACGGACACGCAATGCACCCCGCATTCCCCGAAAAGTCCGACGTTACGCAAAAGGTCTATCTCAACAACGGAATCGTCGTAAAGCACCACACCAATTACGCCACGGACGGTTTTTCTTCGGCGGTGGTAAAAACTATGCTTGACAAAGCAGGCGTCGAATATCAGGATTACTACAACAATTCAGATTTGCGTTGCGGAAGCACGATAGGACTTATATCGGGTTCAGACTTTTCGATGGACGCTTGCGATATAGGTCTTGCGCAACTTGCTATGCACTCCGCAGTCGAAACGGTAGGCGCAAAAGACATCGATAAAATGAGACTTTGCGTAAAAACGTTCTTCGACAGCAACATCGTGAGAAACGGACAAAACGTAACCGTTAAATAATCGAAAACGACGCATAAACTTCGTTTTTGGACATATTCGGTTTTTTAACGCAACAAAAAAGGACTTGTACGAGACAAGTCCTTTTCTTTTTGGTTAATTACTCTTATTTCACAAAAGCGACAAACGCCTGATGCGCCGTATAGAGGTCTGCTTTGGAGATAAGCTCGTAGGGAGCGTGCATCGAAAGTACGGGTACGCCCATATCCACGGTGTCGATATTCATATTTGCAATGAACTTCGCAACCGTTCCGCCGCCGCCGAGGTCCACTCTGCCGAGTTCGCCCGTTTGCCAAACGATACCCTCTTTCGCAAATACCTGACGCAAATATCCGATATACTCTGCCGAAGCGTCGTTTGAGCCGGATTTGCCTCTTGCGCCCGTAAACTTGTTCATCGTTACGCCGAAGTTGACGTGTCCTGCGTTCATATCCTCGAATGCGGACGCAAACGCAGGGTCGAAGCCTGCCGTAACGTCTGCGGAGATGCACTTTGAGTTTTCTCTCACTACGGAGGGATTTGCGCCGTAACTCTTTGCGATTTCGTTGAGCAAATCGTTGATAAGCACGCATTGCATACCCGTGTTACCTTCCGAACCGATTTCTTCTTTGTCGGCAAGAATGCACATAACCGTCTGGTCGGTATCTGCCTCGAGCGTTGCCGTGATTTCGGGATAAGCGCACACTCTGTCGTCGTGTCCGTAACTTGCAACGTACGCTCTGTCAAATCCGACGTCTTTGGCTTTTACCGCAGGCACGGCTTCGAGTTCCGCAGAGATAAAATCTTCTTCGCAGATGCCGTACTTTGCGTTGAGTATATTCAACACGCCTTTCTTTACGGAGTCTTTGTCGTCGTCCTTTACGGGGATACCGCCGACGAGCAAATTGAGGTTTTCCGCTTGGAAACCGTCGGCAATAGTCTTGGTGTTGAGTTCCTGTGAAAGATGCGGAAGCAAATCCGTGATGTAGAATACGGGGTCGTCCGCGCCTTCTCCGACGTTAAGCGTAACTTTCGTACCGTCTTTGAGAATGACTACGCCGTGAAGCGCGAGAGGAATCGTAAGCCATTGATACTTTTTGATTCCGCCGTAATAGTGCGTCTTGAGATACGCCATATCCGCTTTTTCGTAGAGCGGAACTTGTTTGAGGTCGAGACGAGGGCTGTCAACGTGCGCAACGAGAATACGCACACCGTTTTTTGCCACGTCTGCCTTGCCTGCGCGCACGATAAAGAGACCTTTGCCTCTGTTGTTGTAATAGAGTTTGTCCCCCGCGTTGATTTTGTCGCCGAGCGTGTATGCTTTGTAACCGACTTTTTCAATCATCGCAACGGTTTCTGCCACAACCTCTCTTTCGGTTTTTCCGTTATCGAGGAATTTTTTGTAACCTTCTGCATAATTGCTTATGGCTTCGAGCATTTTGTCGTCTGCCATAGCGTATACGTTTTGTCTTTTATAGGTAATGTCCATAAAAAGCCTCACTAAATTTATTTTCTGCAAACATTATACCACACCTCCCCGAAAAATCAACAACTGCGCCCCATAATAAAAACAAATGCCCGAACGGGCATTATTTTCTTCCGACGAGTTCGTCGAGCGAAACGTCAAAAATATCGGCAATTTTTATAAGCATATATATATCGGGAGTACTGTATCCGTTTTCATAATTAGACACCAAACTCTTTTTACCGCCCAACATTTGAGCAAGTTCGCTTTGCGTCTTTCCGTACAATATGCGAAGTGATTTGATATTCTTTCCGATTTCGTTTTTCATATTGACAATGGTACAAGAATTTTGTACAATATGTAAAAAAGTACAAGTTGTTTGTACCTATTTGCGGAGGAATAGCAATATATGAAAAACAAAATGACTGCAGGGCTTTTGGCCCTATTCGTCGGAGGCTTTGGCGTTCACAAGTTTTATCTCGGACAAACCGGTATCGGTGTCGTATATCTTTTGTTCTGTTGGACAGGCATACCCGGCATTATTGCATTCATCGAAGGTATAATCCTTTTGACGATGAGCGATGACGATTTCAACGCAAAATACAACGGCAACGCCAACGCGCAAAAAAACACTACTACGACCTATGTGCCGGTAGCAACACCCGACGCCGTTAATCGTCAATCGTCGCCTGACATCGCGAAAATTCTTATGACCTACAAGAACTTGCTCGACACGGGAGTTATCACACAACAAGAGTTTGACGCTATAAAGCGTAAATTATTGAAACACGAGGTGTAAGTCGGAGGCACTTACACCTATATTCTCCTTATGGACTAATGCATCGCGAAAATCGTTGTCTTTCAAGTCGCTTTACAACTGCGAGTTTCGCATAAACGATGAGTTTAACACTCAAAAACAACGGATAATCTCGCAAATGGACGAAAACCTGTGAATATGAGGTAAATTATGAAAAAAGATATAAACTATATTTGCATACCGATTTATTTATTGCTTGTGCTATCTTTTCTAGCCGGATTGACAATAAACGGTATTGTCTTAAATCCGTTCGGAATATTCGGAAGCATTATATTGCTCGGCGCAATCGTTTTTACGGCTTTTGCTATGGCAAAAAAGCCGCTGTTGATTATCGGTATGCTGGTAATATGTTTTGTTTCAAAATATTTTATAGGTACTTTTAATTATTATAACTTTAACTCTTGGAGTTCGTTGGCAAATGGCATTGTTAGCGGTTTGTTTCTCAACATTGCAAACGTGCTTGCGACAATATATTTGATTTGGAACATTTGCGCGATATTCGTCGAAAAGCAGTATAAACAAGTAGTTTCTACGACTTCTAATATTACCGAATCGGACGACCAACCCTCTCTCGACGCAATCGACGCTATGTCGCAAGAACTGCAACAAAACAAATATTTGCTTGACAACGGCATACTTTCCGACGAAGAATTTGCCACCGAAAAAGCAAACATTTTGGAAAAATACGGTTTTACTCAAACGGTTATACAAGCGCAACCGACGGAACAATATACTCAATCGAATTGGTTTTCAAACGTAGACGGTACGTATAAATACAGCGATTTGCTGTTGACGCTTTCAAACGAACGTTACGATTTCAAAAAAGTCAACTCCGACGTTCCGCTTATGTCCGGAACGTATATATGGGATTCTACAAAGGAAGTCGTTTCGCTTTCCAAACCCGACAAGTCGTTGATGTTGCTTTCTATAGACGAAGGCGGCAATCTCGTAACAAGCAAAGGCTACGTTTATCAAAAACAATAATAATTTGCAATACTCTGCAAACGCCGCTCATCGGGCGGCGTTTGTTTTTTGCCGTTTTACATTTACAAGCGAGAGTTTTGTGATATAATTATCGCAGTAAATATCTTATAGGTGGTTTTTATGATTATCGACAAACGGCAAGAGGTGCTTGCGCACAATTTGGTCAACTACTCTATCCGCGTCGGCAAAGGCGACAAAGTTTGGATAGACGCTATCGGTTGCGGAGAACAACTCCCTGCGGCTATTATCCGCGAGGTATATAAAAACGGCGGTATTCCCTTCCTCAACATCATCGACAAACGCTTGGAGCGCGAGTTGCTTATGGGCGCAACGCCCGAAATGTTGGATATTTGGGCAAAACGCGACGCAGATTTTATGGATAAAATGGACTGCTACATCGGTATTCGCGGCGGCAGCAACAGTTATGAAACGAGCGACGTTCCCGAAACCGTTATGCAAGAATACGACAAGCGTTACGGCATTCCCGTGCATAGCGACAGACGCGTTGCGCATACGCGCTGGGTTATTTTGAGATACCCCACACCGAGTATGAGCCAACTTGCGGGAATGAGTACGGAAGCGTTTGAGGACTACTTCTTCAACGTATGCTGTCTTGACTATCAAAAGATGAGCGACGCAATGGAACCGCTGGTTAATCTTATGAACAAGACGGATAAAGTGCATATTTTGGCAAAAGACACCGATTTGACTTTCTCTATAAAAGGCATTCCCGCAATCAAATGCGACGGCGCGTGCAATATTCCCGACGGCGAAGTATACACCGCTCCCGTCAAAGACAGCGTAAACGGATACATCAGTTACAACACCCCGTCAATCGAAAACGGTTTCCGTTTTGAAAACGTGCGTCTCGAATTTAAGGACGGCAAAATCGTCAAGGCAACCGCCAACAACTCCGAAAAAGCAAACGCTATTTTCGACACCGACGAGGGCGCGAGATACGTCGGAGAATTTGCAATCGGCGTCAATCCGTACGTCACGCAAGCAATCGGAGACATTCTTTTCGACGAAAAGATAAGCGGCTCTTTCCACTTTACCCCGGGATGCTGCTACGACGACGCACCAAACGGCAATAAGAGCGCGGTTCACTGGGATTTGGTATTGTGCCAGACGCCCGAGTACGGCGGTGGCGAAATTTGGTTTGACGACGTTCTTATCCGAAAAGACGGCAGATTTGTCCTTCCCGAACTCTTTGGCTTGAATCCCGAAAACTTGAAGTAACGTATACCATTTATTTGCACAAACAACGGCATTAAGCCGTTGTTTTTATATGTCATATAATACCGAATTAAATGAAAAATCCACCGAATAATCGGTGGATTTTATATTTGTTTTATACGATTAGATGAGTTTCAAGATGCAGGTTTCCGCTGCGTCGCCGCGACGGTTGCCGGTCTTGAGGATACGAGTGTATCCGCCACCTTGTCCGAGTTCGTTCTTGCGAGCGTCATACTTGGGTGCGTACTCTTTGAACATCTTTTCGATGAGCGGGTGTTTGGTGTCTTTGATGCGTGCTTTGTATGCGCTCTTGGACTCTTTTGCACCCTTTACTTCTTGAAGGTCAACAAGCTCTGCCATAAGTCTTCTGCGTGCCGCGAGTTTCTTGGGGCCGTCGTTGGTAAAAACGACTTCGTTCTTTACGCCCTTTGCGTTCGTGACGGTCTTTGTGACTTTGACGTCGTCTTGATAGGCTCTCATTGCGATTGTGATATATTTTTCTGCAAGGCTTCTGACTGCTTTTGCGCGGTCAACCGTCGTTTCGATTTGACCGTACCACAAGAGTTCGGAGACTTGGTTTTTGAGCATAGCCATTCTTTGGTCTGTGCGTTTTCCTAATTTAGACATTTTGTTCCTCCTGTACCCTTAGTCCTCAACGACTTTCAAACCAAGTCCGAGGTCCTCGAGTTTCTTGACAACTTCTTCGAGTGATTTTCTGCCGAGGTTTCTCACTTTGAGCATATCGTCTTCGGTACGCTTTGTGAGGTCTTCGACTGTGTGGATGTTTGCACGCTTCAAGCAGTTGTATGAGCGCACCGAAAGGTCGAGGTCCTCAACGGACATCTTAAGGACTGCCGTTACGGGGTCAGTCGTATTGTTATCGGTAAGAATCTTGTTGTCTTTCATACCCTTTACGAGGTCGATGAACAGAGCAAGATGGTCGTTCATAATCTTTGCGGCAAGCGAAGTGATTTCTTTTGCCGAAGTCGTGCCGTCGGTGGTCACTTCGAGAGTGAGCTTGTCAAAGTCGATGCTTTGTTCGACACGAGTGCTTTCAACTGCATAGTTGACTTTGACTACCGGCGTGTAAATAGAATCGATTGGAATGTAACCGATGAGTTCGCGTCTGTCTTTGTTTTGAGATGCGGGGACATAACCTCTGCCGCAATCAACAAATATTGACATATCAATCTCAGCGCCCTCGTCCAAAGTGCAGATAACTTGGTCGGGGTTCATGACTTCGATGCCTGTTGCGCATTGAATGTCACCTGCGGTAACGGTGCCGACGGTATTTGCATAGAGTTTGCACTCTTGCTTGCCTGCGGTTTCGAGACTGCTTACAGCTTTGAAGCGAACAGTTTTGAGGTTGAGGATAATTTCTGTAACTTCCTCTTTTACGCCCTTAATTGTGGAAAATTCGTGTTCCACACCCGCGATTTTAATGCCGACAGCAGCAGCACCGGGAAGCGCGGAAAGGAGAATACGACGCAAGCAGTTGCCAACCGTCGTGCCAAAGCCGCGCTCGAGCGGTTCGACTACGAACTTGCAGTAATTGCCGTTCTCGTTCTCCGTGGTGTTTATAACGGGACTTCTCATTTCCATCATAACTGTGTCCTCCAATCAGATTATTTTGAGTACAACTCGACGATAAGGTGTTCTTGAATATCGAGGTCGATGTCTTCTCTTTGAGGAAGTGCTACAACCTTGCCCGTCAACGTTGCGTTGTCGAATTCAAGCCATTTTACGAGGCTGAGATTCTTGGTTTCTTTGACTGCGTCCCACATCGTGGAGTCTTTCTTGTTCTCCTTGACTGCGATGACGTCGCCGACTTTGATGAGGTAAGACGGAATGTCAACCGTTTTGCCGTTTACCGTGATGTGTCCGTGGTTGACGATTTGACGTGCCATAGCTCTTGAAGAACCGAGACCGAGACGATAAACTGCGTTGTCAAGACGTCTTTCGATAAGAGTGAGCATATTGTCGCCCGTTACGCCGCGCATTTCGGACGCTCTGTCGTAGTACATCTTGAATTGTTTTTCCGTAACGCCGTAGTAGCGTTTTGTTTTTTGTTTTTCGCGAAGTTGGATGCTGTAACCGCTTGCTTTCTTTCTTCCTTTGCCGTGGTCACCCGGAGGTGCGTATTTGGTAAGGATGGGGCATTTGGTGGAACTGCACTTTTCGCCTTTCAAATAAAGTTTGCAACCTTCACGTCTGCAAAGACGGCAATCTGCTCCTGTATATTTAGCCATATCTTAAATCCTCCTCTTACAGTCTTCTCGCCTTCGGCGGACGGCATCCGTTGTGAGGAATCGGAGATACGTCTTGAATGAGGGTAACTTCGATACCGACGTTGCCGAGTGCGCGGATTGCGCTTTCTCTGCCTTGGCCCGGACCCTTGACGTAAACTTCAACGCTTCTCATACCTTGGTCGTAAGCGACTTTTGCTGCGTCCTCGCTTACCATTTGTGCTGCGAACGGAGTGGATTTACGGCTGCCGCGGAGTTTGAGCTTGCCTGCGGACGACCATGAAATCGCGTTGCCGTTCATATCGGTAATCGTGACGATTGTGTTGTTGAAAGATGCGTGAATATGCACTTGACCTTTCTCAACGTGTTTAATATCTTTTCTTTTCTTAATAGCCTTTCTTGCAATACCTGCCATAGTCGCGCCTCCTTATTTCTTGCGGCTTACTGCGCGCTTTGGTCCCTTTCTTGTACGGGCGTTTTGTTTTGTGTTTTGACCACGGACGGGAAGTCCTTTTCTGTGGCGCACACCACGATAGCAACCGATTTCCATCAATCTCTTGATATTGAGACCGACTTCTCTCTTGAGGTCGCCTTCAACGTGCAAATGTTGTTCAATGTAATCACGAATGAGACTTACTTGGTCCTCTGTCAAATCTTTGACTCTGACGTCGGGATTGATGCCGGTCTCGCTCAAGATTTTTTGAGACGTTGCAAGACCGATACCGTAAATGTAGGTAAGTCCGTATTCAACTCTCTTGTCGCGCGGAAGATCCACGCCGGCGATTCTTGCCATTTTCTACCTCCGAAATAGTGAAAAAAGTTTTTTATATATGCCACGCATAGGTAGTTGCCGTTAATTGTGGAATGTAGCAACCAGCCGCCCTACGCTTTTTGCCGATTTTAACTTTTGAAGTCTGAAAGCGGAGCAATGCCTCAAAACGTTCAAAAGCCAAACCCCTCAATCAACCTTGACGTTGTTTGTGGTTTGGATACTTTGAGCAGATAACCATAACTCTGCCGTTTCTTTTGATAACTTTGCATTTGTCGCACATAGGCTTGACGCTGGGTCTGACTTTCATAGTTAACCTCCTGATGAGTCCTTTTGTTTGGCTTTGATTTGTTGACCTTATTTGTTGCGGTAGATAATTCTGCCTTTTGTCAGGTCGTACGGCGACATTTCGATTTTGACTTTGTCGCCTTCGAGAATTCTTATGTTGTTGATGCGCAATTTTCCGCCGAGATAAGCAAGTATCTCGTGTCCGTTGCTCAGCATCACTCTGAACTGCGTCTTTGGCAATACCTCAATGACTTTGCCTTCGGTTTCGATAACGTCTTCTTTTGACATAGAGTCCTCTTTATTCTTTGTTGTCGTTATAAAAACGGAGGGCGCTGTGCAGTTCAGCATCGAACACCTGCATACCGTTTTTAAGTTTTTCCGCAATCTTTTCAAGCACGTCGCCCGTCGATTGCAGATGTTTTACGTTTTTAAGTTTTGCGCTTTTGATGTGTCTCAAATCTCCGTCGGCAATTCTGACCGTATTCTCGTCGACGATTTCGACGACTGCGTAATACGCACCTTGGTCGCGACCTGCCTTTGAGTATACAATTAAACCGAGTTCCATATCAAAGCGTAAGTATTTCCGCTCCGTTTTCTGTCAGAGCAACAGTATTTTCGTAGTGCGCCGACGGCTTTCCGTCAAGCGTCTCGCATTTCCAACCGTCCTCCAAAGTCTGCCACGTTCCGAGATTGACCATCGGCTCGATTGCAAGCACCATACCAACCTGAAGTCTCGGTCCGTGTCCCGCCTTACCGTAATTCGGCACCGCAGGGTCCTCGTGCATCTCTCGTCCTATGCCGTGTCCGACCATCGAACGAACGACGCCGTAGCCTCTCGACTCGTTGTAAACTTGAATTGCGTGAGATATATCTCCGAGATGTCCGCCGTCTTTGAATTGCTTTACGCCTTCAAAAAAACTCTCTCTCGTGGTTGCCACCAACGCTTTCTTTTCTTCGTCTACCTCTCCGACGAGGAAAGTTCTTGCCGCGTCCGCTTGCCAGCCTTTGAATACCAAGCCGCAATCGACGCCGATAATCTCTCCTTCTTTGAGCCTTCTTTCGGACGGGAATCCGTGGACGACCACTTCGTCAATCGAAGCGCATATCGTACCGGGGAATCCGCCGTAGCCGAGGAATGACGGAGTTGAGTTGTGCCTCTTGATGAAATCGTACGCAAACTCATCGAGTTTCTTTGTCGAAACGCCGGGTTTGACTCTTTCCTCGAGATAGAGCAGGCAATCACGCAAGATTGCGCCGGACTTTCTCATACATTCGATTTCTTGAGGACTTTTAATGTTTATCATTCCAACACCTTCTTGATGTCGTCGAAGATTTCTTCTTTCGTTCCGCCCGCGACGATGTCAACGATTTTTCCTTGAGCGCGGTAATAATCGATGAGCGGTTGCGTTTTTTCCTGATAAACTTCGAGTCTGTTTTTCACGGTCTCGGGCTTATCGTCGTTGCGGATGAACAATTCTTTTCCGCATTTTGCGCAAGTCGTCTTGCCGTCGAGCATCGAAACGTGATACGTCTCTCCGCACACGCACACTCGTCTGCCGCCCAATCTTTCGATTATCGTTGCAAACGGAACATCGATGTTGATTGCCATATCGATTTTCGCAACCTTGTCAAGCTCTTGAGCCTGTGCAATCGTGCGAGGGAAACCGTCGAGTATGTATCCGTTTTTGCAATCGTCTTGTTCGAGTCTATCTTTCACGAGGCCGATAACGATTTCATCCGGAACGAGTCCGCCCGACTCAACGAACTCTTTAGCTTTGAGTCCGAGAGGCGTACCCTCTTTCATATTGCGACGAAGGATGTCTCCCGTCGAGATGTGAGGAACTTTGAATTCCTCTGCAATCATTGCCGCTTGCGTACCTTTTCCTGCGCCCGGAGCGCCTAATAATATAATATTTTTCATAATTATTTATTATAGCACTTTTTCTTTGTGATGGCAATCAAATCGACTGCCGATTTGTGCCATCACTTGAAAAATATGGGTTAGTTTGTCGTTTTCGCTTATTTGAGGAAGCCTTTGTAGTGCTTCATCATAATTTGCGATTCGAGTTGTTTGTTGAGTTCCAACGCAACCGACACGACGATGAGCAATCCCGTTGCGGAGAACGAGTTTGCAAACTTAAGTTGAGGTTGCATCCACGTTCCGTCGCCCATTGCGAGAGCTTGGAACAAGAACGTAGGAATCAACGAGATAATCATCAAGAAAAGTGCGCCGAACAACGTAATACGGTTGTTGACTTTTCTCAGGAAGTCGCTTGTAGGCTTACCTGCTCTGATACCGGGGACAAATCCGCCGTATTGTTGGATATTTCTCGACACGTCGTCCGGATTGAACTGGATTTGTGCATAGAAATAGCTGAATCCAAGGATAAACAGCGCCAACAGTACATAGTACACCGCCGTGCCGCTGCCCATATATTTTGCATACCAGTCAGCTGCAGACAATCCGCTTTCCACACTCGGAGTTTCGGTGAAGAAAAGTTGGAGTATCATTTGCGGGAACATAAGCAAAGACGATGCGAAGATGATGGGCATAACGCCGCTTCCGTTGACGCGGATGGGGATATAGGTCGTTTGACCGCCATACATCTTGTTGCCTTTGATTTGCTTGGAGTATTGGACCGTAATACGTCTTTCCGCACCGTCCATAAAGACGATAAACACGAAAATTGCAACTACCAAGAGGATAAATCCGAGGATGTTCCAAATGTACGTTATGTTGTTGCCAACCATAACGAGTGAATCCGCCATCGTCGTTCCTGCCGTAGAAAGAATGCCGATGAAGATGATGATTGACGTGCCGTTGCCGATGCCGTATTCCGTAATTCTTTCGCTGAGCCACATAACCATCACGCTGCCCGCCACGAGCAATACGATGGTAAACGCCATTGTAAGAATTGGAGCGTCTGCGGAATTCATCTCGAAAGAGAATACCGGGCGGATGAAACTCTTGAAGCCGACCACGATACCGATTGCTTGCACTACTGCGAGTACGATAGCAACGATACGCGTGATTTGCGTCAATTTTTCTCTGCCTTCGTCGCCCTCTTTGGACAATCTTTCAAGCGCGGGGATGACCAAAGCAAGCAACTGCATAATAATCGACGAGTTGATAAACGGCAATACGCCAAGCGCGAAGATTGTAGCGTTTTGCATTGAACCGCCCGTGATTACGTTCAACACTCCGAGGAAGTCGTTGCTGAACGCAGATGCCGTTGCCATCGATGCCGCGTTGAAAGTCGGGACCGGAATATAGCAACCGATTCTGTAGACGAGAATGAGAGCGAGTGTAAGCCAAATCTTCACTCGTATCTCTTTCGTCTTGAATGCGTTTTTGAGTGTTTCAAACATTATAGCACCTCTACTGTGCCGCCTGCCTTTTCGATTTTTTCTTTGGCAGACGCGGTGAATTTGTTGGCTTTGATTGTAAGCTTCTTCTCAAGTTCGCCGTTGCCGAGAACTTTAAGTCCGTAGGGTTCGACTTTCTTGATGATTCCGCTTGCAACAAGTTCATCAATACCGACAACTGCTCCGTCTTCAAATCTGTTGAAAACGTCGACGTTGACTTGATTGTAAACGTGTGCGAATCTCTTGTTGTTGAAACCGATTTTCGGAAGTCTTCTGGTCATCGGCATTTGGCCGCCTTCGAAGTTGGGACGTACGCCGCCACCGCTTCTTGCCCATTGACCTTTGTGTCCGCGAGTTGATGTTTTACCCATACCGGAGCCTACGCCGCGACCGATTCTTTTAGTCGTGGTTCTTGCACCTTCTGCGGGTCTGATGTCTTGAATGTTCATATACGCTTCCTCCTCAGACTTCCTCAACCTTGACAAGGTGAGAAACTTTTGCGATTTTTCCTCTTACGCAAGCGTCGTCAACGAAAACGTTGGAGTTGCCGATTTTGTGCAAGCCCATTGCTTCGAGATTCGCTTTTTGGTTTTTGAGGATGCCGTTCGCGCTCTTAACGAGAGTAACTTTGATGTTTTTCACTTCTGCTTTTGCAGCCGCTTTCTTTGCCATAGTACACCTCCCGATTAGTCAGCCACGACGTCTACGCCGCGAAGTTGTGCGATTTGCTCTGCGTTGCGGAGGCTCAAAAGACCTTCCAACGTTGCTTTTGCGCTGTTGATGGGGTTGTTGGAGCCCAAGGACTTTGTTCTGATGTCCTTAACGCCTGCAACTTCGAGTACCATACGGACTGCGCCGCCTGCGATAACGCCGGTACCTTCTTCGGCAGGAAGGAGGAGAACTTGACCGCGACCGAACTTACCCGTCGTTGCGTGAGGAATTGTGTTGCCTTTCAAAGAAACAGTTACGAGGTTGCGTTTTGCAAGTTGCGTTGCTTTCTCGATTGCTTCGGGAACTTCTGCAGCTTTGCCCATTCCGAGACCGATTTTGCCGTTGCCGTCACCGACTACGACAAGTGCGGAGAAACGCATATTTCTACCACCCTTAACGGTTTTGGTAACGCGGTTGACTGCGATAAGTTTCTTGGTCAAACCGTCGTTTTCTTCTCTGTTTCTATCGTTTCTTCTATCACGATTTTCTGCCATAATTCCTCCAATTAAAACTCAAGACCGGCTTCTCTTGCGCCGTCGGCGAGTGCTTGAACTCTACCGGTGTAAAGATAACCGCCTCTATCAAAGACGACTTCTTTGATGCCGAGTGCTTGAGCCTTTTCGGCGATAGCCGCACCGACGACTTTTGCCGCGTCGCTCTTTGAAAGATTCGCAACTTTTGCCGCGACGTCTTTTTCAAGCGTGGATGCTGCGCAAAGAGTGTTGCCCTTTACGTCGTCGATAACTTGAGCATAGATATGGTTTGTGCTTCTGTACACGCTGAGACGAGGTCTTTCGGCAGTGCCGCTGACTTTCTTTCTCACTCTTGCGTGACGAATGATTCTATCTGCGTTTTTATCTTTTTTTGTTATCATACTTCACCTCAATTACTTCGTGGCTCTCTTGCCGACTTTGTGGATGACCACTTCATCCTTGTAGTGGATGCCGTATCCGTGATACGGTTCTACCGGTTTGATAGCCTTGATGGTTGCGGCAGTTTGACCGACAAGTTGACGGTCGATGCCTTTGACAACGATTTCAAGAGGTTGCGGTTGGGCAAACGTGATGCCGTCCGGAGCCGTGTACTCTACGGGATGAGAGAAACCGATGTTCATCGTGAGTTTGTTTCCCGCAAGAGTGACCTTGTAACCGACGCCGCTGACGATGAGGCTCTTTTCAAAACCTTTCGTAACGCCAACTACCATATTGTGGATAAGCGCGCGGTAAAGTCCGTGCAAAGCACGATGGTCCTTGTCGTCGGAATGACGAGTGCAAACGATGTGTCCGTTGTCAACCTTGACGTCGATAGACTTGTCAACCTTTTGCGTAAGAGTGCCGAGAGGACCGCTTACGGTAACGAGGTTGTCGTTGTTTTCAAATGTAACACCTTGGGGGATGACGATAGGTGCTCTACCAATTCTTGACATAGCGCGCCTCCTTACCAGATGTATGCCAACACTTCGCCGCCGATGTGTTGTGCCTTAGCCTCTTTGTCGGTGAGGATACCTTTGGAGGTAGAAAGGATGGCAATACCCATACCGTTCAAAACCTTCGGAAGGTTGTCGACGCCTGCGTAAACGCGGAGACCGGGGGTGGATACTCTCTTGAGACCCGTAACGACCTTTTGGCCTTTGACGGGTGCGTATTTCAAAGTGATGACAATCGTGTTTTGGACTGCGCCTTCAACGATTTCATAGCCTTTGATATAGCCTTCTTTTACGAGTATTTCTGCGATTGCGACCTTGATTTTGCTCGCCGGAACTTCAACCGTTTCGTGCTTTGCGGTCAAGGCATTTCTAATTCTTGTAAGCATATCTGCAATTGGATCAGTCATTTTTTGTGCCTCCTCTTACCAACTTGCCTTCTTCACTCCGGGAATCTCGCCTTTGTATGCGAGGTTTCTGAAGCAAACTCTGCAAATACCGTACTTTTTAAGAACGGCGTGTGGTCTTCCGCAAATACGGCAACGTGTATATTCACGCGTCGAGAACTTTTGTGGTCTTTGTTGCTTTATTTTCATTGATGTTTTGGCCATAGTTCACTCCTTACTTTGCAAAAGGCATACCCATGAGTTTAAGCAATTCGCGTGCTTCCTCATCCGTTTTTGCCGTTGTTACTACGCAAATATCGAATCCGCGAACCTTCTCGACTTTGTCGAACTCGATTTCGGGGAAGATAAGTTGCTCTTTCACGCCGACTGCATAGTTTCCTCTGCCGTCAAAAGACTTGGAAGAAATGCCTCTGAAGTCGCGCACTCTCGGGAGTGCGATAGAGATGAATTTGTCAAGGAAGTCGTACATTCTGTTGCCGCGGAGGGTAACTTTTGCGCCGACGTTCATACCTTCTCTCACCTTGAAGTTTGCAACGGATTTCTTTGCTGTTGTGATAACTGGTTTTTGGCCTGCAATCAACTTCAATTCTTCAACTGCTTGTTGGAGAGATTTGCTGTTGTCTTTGCAGTCGCCCAAGCCCATATTAAGCACGATTTTCTCAAGACGAGGAACTTCGTTAATGTTCTTGTAGCCAAAGCGTTTGATGAGAGCCGGTACAACTTCTTCCGTGTACTGTTTTCTCATACGGTATCTTTCAGCATTACCAGCATTCGTCTTATCGGTTGCAGTTTCTTTAGCAACCTGATTTTTCTTTTCTGCCACGATATTACCTCCGATGTATTAGTCCTTTTTCTCTGCGGACTTTTCTGCTTTTTTCTTTGCAGCCTTTTTTGCAGCCTTCTTTGCAGACGGCTTCTTCTCGTCAAGAGACGCACCGCACTTGGGGCATACGCGCAAAGATTTGACTTTGCCGTTTACTTCCTTAAGCTCGTGTTTGACTCTCACGACATCGCCGCAGCTTGCGCAAACGTGCATAACATTGGATGCATCGATTGTGCCTTCTTGTTTGACGATACCGCCGTTGTCTTGTGCGTTTCTGGGCTTTTTGCTCTTGGAGACGATGTTGACGCCTTCAACGTAAATTCTTCCGGTATCGGGAACGACCTTGAGGACCTTGCCCACTTTTCCGGTATCTTTACCGCTGATGACCATAACGTTGTCGCCTTTCTTAACACTCAATTTTGCCATAATAGTCTTACCTCCTTACAGCACTTCGGGTGCGAGAGAAATAATCTTGGTGTAGTCTTTATCACGAAGTTCTCTTGCGATAGGCCCAAAAATACGAGTGCCTTGTGGTTGTTTTTGGTTGTCGATGATGACGGCTGCGTTATCGTCGAATTTGATGTAACTGCCGTCTTCGCGTTGAAGACCGAAAGTCGTGCGAACGATAACCGCTTTCACGACGTCGCCTTTCTTGACTTTACCGCCCGGGATAGCCGATTTTACGGAAGCGACGATAACGTCACCGATGTTGCCGCTTCTTCTGAAAGAACCGCCCAAGACTCTGATGCACATAATTTCTTTGGCACCGCTGTTGTCAGCGACTTTAAGCCAACTCAATGGTTGAATCATAGCGTTCCTCCTATTATTTTGCTTTCTCGACTATTTCGACGAGTCTCCAGCACTTGTCCTTAGAAAGAGGACGAGTTTCTGCGATAAGCACCTTGTCGCCGATGCCGCATGCGTTGTTTTCGTCATGCGCTTTGAACTTCTTGGTGCGGTTTACTATCTTCTTATAGAGGGGGTGTTTTACACGTTCGCTGACTGCGACGACGATGGTCTTGTCCATCTTGTCGCTAACGACGATACCGACTCTTTCTTTTCTGAGATTTCTTTCCATATACTCCTCCGATTAGCCCTTTGCTTCGTCTTTTGCGCGAGCAATTTCTCTTTGACGGATGACAGTCTTGATACGGGCAATGTCACGCCTCGTTTCAACGAGAACCATAGGGTTCGCCAGTTGTTTCGCAGCATTTTTGAAGCGGAGGAAAAACAATTCCGACTTCAATTCGTTGAGTTTGGTTTGCAACTCTTTATCTGTCATTTCCAAAACTTGTTTCGATTTCATTGTTCACCGCCTTCGACACCGTTCACGTCCTCGGCCTTGACAAACTTACACTTTACGGGAAGTTTGTTCGCAGCGAGACGGAGTGCCTCTTTTGCTACTGCTTCGTCGATGCCTGCGATTTCAAACATCACACGGCCCGGCTTGACGACTGCTACCCAGTATTCGGGAGAACCTTTACCTGAACCCATACGAGTTTCGGCAGGTTTCTTCGTTACCGGTTTGTGAGGGAATATATCCACCCATACTTGTCCGCCACGACGGATATATCTCGTCATAGCGACACGGGCTGCTTCAATTTGGTTGGAGGTAATCCAGCCCGGCTCTGTCGAAACAAGACCGTATTCGCCGTATGCGACGATGTTACCCTTGTTCGCTTTGCCTTTCATTCTGCCACGCATTTGGCGACGTCTTTTGACGCGTTTAGGCATTAACATTATTGATTTCCTCCTTCAATCGGATTTTTACCAAGGACTTCGCCCTTGTATATCCAGCATTTGACGCCGATAGCACCAAAAGTGGTGTTTGCGGTTGCTACGCCGTAGTCGATGTCCGCACGGAGCGTTTGAAGCGGAATTGAACCGTCTCTATATTGCTCGCTTCTTGCGATTTCTGCGCCGTCGAGTCTGCCGCTGACCATCGTCTTAACGCCCTTTGCACCGGCTTTCATAGCCTTGGACATTGCTTGTTTCATCGCGCGACGGAAAGATGCACGTCCTTCGAGTTGTTTTGCGATGCCTTCTGCAACGAGTTGAGCGTCTGCATCCGGATGTTTGACTTCCATGATGTTGATGCTGACTTTCTTGTCGCCGGAAACGAGTTTTTCAACTTCTTTCTTGATTTCTTCGACGCCTGCGCCTGCTTTGCCGATAAGCACTGCGGGACGAGCCGTGTAGATTGCGACGACGAGTTTGTCTGCTGCTCTTTCGATTGTGATTTTCGAAATAGCCGTATCGTAATATTTCTTCTTGATGAACTTGCGGACTTTATTGTCTTCTACAATGTTGTCTGCAAAGTGAGCCTTGTCGGCATACCACTTAGAGTTCCAAGCCTTGATAACGCCGGTACGAAGACCGTTTGGATCAACTTTTTGTCCCATGTGTATGCCTCCTTATGCTTTCACGGTGTCAAGAATGACCGTGATGTGACTCGTTCTCTTGTTGATGCGATATGCTCTGCCCTTAGATACTGCTTGGATGCGTTTGAGGGTCGGACCTTCGTTTGCATAGCACTCTGCGATGTACATATCGTTTCTTGCAAGGTTTTGATTGTTTTCGCCGTTTGCAGCTGCGCTCTTAACCAACTTTACGAGCGGTTCGCAAGCTGCTTTGGGAGTGTTTTCCAAAATAGCGATTGCTTCTGTTACGGATTTGCCTCTGATGATGTCGAGTACGATGCGGACCTTGAAGGGAGAGATTCTGACGAATTTAGCCGTTGCGCAAGGTCTTGTATCCGCTTTTGCTTGACGGTCCAAGGCTTTTTGTTTACTTCTTGTAGCCATATCTTCCTCCTATTACTTCGTGGTCTTTGCGCCCGCGTGACCTCTGAATGTACGCGTGGGAGCAAACTCGCCGAGCTTGCAACCGACCATATCTTCCGTGACGTACACGGGGACGTGTTGCTTACCGTTGTGAACTGCTATCGTGTGACCTACCATTTCGGGGAAAATCGTGGAACTTCTTGACCAAGTTTTAACAGATTGGCGTTCACCGGATGCGTTCATCGCATTGATTCTGTTCATAAGGCGTTCTTCTACATACGGGCCTTTTTTAACACTTCTACTCATTTTGTCCTCCGATTAGTTCACACGCTTAATAATAAACTTATTAGACGCATTCTTCTTCTTTCTTGTCTTGTAACCGAGAGCAGGTTTGCCCCAAGGTGTGACAGGTGACGGCATACCGACAGGAGATTTGCCTTCGCCACCGCCGTGCGGGTGGTCGTTCGGGTTCATAACGACACCACGAACAGTCGGGCGCACGCCCATATGACGAGTCTTACCTGCTTTACCTACGCGCACGATTTCGTGGTCGAGGTTGCCGACTTGACCGATTGTCGCTCTGCAGTTGATGAGGATGTATCTCATTTCGCCGCTCGGCATACGCACGATTGCGTATTTGCCTTCTTTTGCCATAAGTTGTGCTGCATTACCTGCCGCTCTTGCGATGATACCTCCGTTGCCGGGTTGCAACTCGATGTTGTGAATCATCGTACCGACGGGAATTGCGGAAAGAGGAAGCGCGTTGCCGACCTTGATGTCCGCGTTTTCGCCGCTTTCGAGAACGTCGCCGACGTTAAGTCCGAGAGGAGCGAGGATGTATCTCTTTTCGCCGTCTGCATAGTGAAGAAGTGCAATGTTTGCAGAACGATTGGGGTCGTATTCGATAGTTGCGACTTTTGCGGGGATACCGTCTTTATTGCGCTTGTAGTCGATGATACGATATTTGTTTCTGTTACCTCCGCCGATGTGACGAACGGTAATTCTACCCATTGAGTTTCTACCGCCACTCTTGTTGAGCGATACGAGAAGCGAACGCTCGGGAGTAGTGCTTGTAATTTCCTCATAAGCAGACACCGTCATAAAACGACGTGCAGGAGATGTCGGTTTATATTTCTTAATAGCCATATTCTATACTCTCCTTTGCATTATGCCAAACTGTCGAAAAATTCGATAGATTTGCTGTCTGCGGACAATGTGACGATGGCTTTCTTATAAGCAGAAGTTCTGCCCTCGTGCCTCCCTATTCTTATCACTTTGCCGTCGTAGTTGGACGTGTTGACTTTGTCAACCTTTACTTTGAAGATTTGTTCGACCGCTGATTTGATTTGTGGCTTGGTTGCAGTCTTTACAACTTTGAATGCGTATCTTTTTTCTGCTGCATCGTTGTAATTTTTTTCAGTAAGGATAGGCTCTATAATGATGTCGTATATTGTCATTGTGCTGCCTCCTCAAGTCTTTTTTCAACTCTTTCCTCAAGATTTTTTAACATATTAACTGAAATTACAATGTTCTTCGTCGCGACCACATCGTATACATTGAGCGTTCTTGCCTCGCAAACGCCGACTGTCGGAATGTTCTTGCTTGCTACGAGCGCATCTTTGTTGTACTCGTCGAGAACAAACATAACCTTGCCGTTGAGAGATAGTGCTTTAACTGCGCTCGCAACGAGTTTGGTCTTCGCCTCTGCAATTTCAAATTTATCGAGAACCACGACTTCGTTTTGACGAATTTTTTCGACAAGTGCTGAATCAAGCGCCGCTGCTTTCATTTTTTTGTTAATCTTTTGAGAGAAATCTCTCGGCTTCTTTGCGAATACAACGCCGCCGCCTACGTAATGAGGAGCAACGATGGAGCCTTGACGCGCACGACCCGTGCCTTTTTGACGATAAGGCTTGCAACCGCCACCGCGAACCTCGGTCCTCGTCAATGCGCTCATCGTGCCTTGGCGCTTGTTTGCGAGTTGTGCCACGACTACCTGATGGATAAGTGCTTCGTTATATTTGTAACGAAAGATGGAATCGCTGACTTCTACCGTGCCGGCTTTTTTGCCTGCCATATTTACAACATTCAGTTTCATATTCTACCTCCGCTTAGCCCTTGACGGACTCCTTCACGATAACCACTCCGCCCTTGGGACCGGGGATAGCACCCTTGATGAGAAGAAGATTTCTTGCTGCATCGACGCGTGCGACCGTAAGGTTTTGGACAGTCACCTTTTCGTGACCCCATTGTCCTGCCATGTGTTTGTTCTTGAACACTCTCGAGGGAGAGGAGCAAGCACCCATGGAACCGACGCTTCTGTGGATAGGACCGGTACCGTGTGTCATAGGACCGATTCTGTGAGAGTTCCATCTTTGGATAACGCCCGAATATCCGTGACCTTTACTTGTACCCGTGACGTCTACTTTGTCGCCTTCGTTGAACATATCGCAGGTCAGTTCCTGTCCAAGTGCATAACTTGCACAGTTTGCGAAACGGAATTCACGAAGGTACTTTTTGACTGTCACGCCGGCTTTTTTGAAGTGTCCGGCAACAGGCTTGTTGACTCTTGTTTCTTTGATAGCGCCGAAGCCGACTTGTACTGCTTCGTAGCCATCGTTCTCTTTCGTCTTTATCTGCACGACCGGGCAGGGACCTGCTTCCACGACTGTTACGGGAATGACCTTGCCTTCCGCAGTAAAGATTTGGCTCATGCCGATTTTCTTACCGATGATTGCTTTATCCATGTAAAGTTCATCCTCCTTATTATTTACGCTTAGAGCTTGATTGAAATATCAACGCCGGCAGGAAGGTCGAGTTTCATCAAAGAATCCACCGTCTTGCTTGTCGGATTGTAAATATCAATCAAACGCTTGTGTGTTCTGAGTTCAAATTGTTCGCGGCTGTCTTTATATTTGTGAGTAGCACGCAAAATTGTGATGATTTCCTTTTCCGTAGGAAGTGGAATAGGACCGGAAACCTTCGTACCCGTCTTTTTGACTGTTTCTACAATCTTCTCTGCAGAAAGGTCGATAAGGTTGTGGTCATACGCCTTAAGTTTAATTCTGATTTTTTGTCCAGCCATTATTAGCCTCCTAATATTAACACTTGTCCGTGTGTGTCTTATATTTTTCAGCCGTCGCAGCGCGACGGAAAATGCGTATCCCTTTCGACACGCTCGTTAAATATATAATTTTTGAAAATTAAAGTCAAGCAAAATTTCATTAAAAACCGAATATTTTTTAATCTTGTGCATATTTTTTATTCTCTGCCCCAAAATCTTGTATTATATGGTTTAATTTTTGTTTCTTAATATACCTTTTATATTATATATTGCGCGTGCCACGCATACGGGTGTGTCGAGAGCAAAAACAATCTATTATAGCGGTATTTACCTATTCAAAGAGGATGGGCTTTGCCCACACCCGAATGCACACTCATTCAGAGGCGTACTCAATAACGAAATGTGCTTATTCGGAGTTGGAGGTGCAAGGCGCCGACCGCATCGAACGCCGAGCTTGACGATTAGTACAAGTGAGCCAACGAGTGTTGTTTTTTCGTTGGCGAACGAGTGGCATAATAAGTGGACGATGCTTATTTATGCGAGTGCTGAGTGTTGCCCCCCTGCGGAGCAGTTCCGTGGGTTCCCTTAAGCATTGCGCAGAGGGGGAACGGAATGGGGGAAACACTTGAGGAAGGGGGAAATACAAATTAATAATTAATAGTTAATAATTAATAATTGAGGGTGGGCTTTGCCCACACCCGAATGTATACTGTACTTAATAACGGAATGTACTTATTCGGAGCTTCGAGCTGCAAGGCGGCGAGCCTTTGAGTGCCAAGCTTGACGATAAGTACAAGCGACTGCGCCATATTGTTGCGTAGCTGGCGCACAAAGCGCAGTGGCATAAAGAGAGAAATGTCCCTATCTATGCGCGTGCCGAGTGTTGCCCCCTGCGGAGCAGTTCCGTGGGTTCCCTCAAGCATTGCGCAGAGGGGGAACGGAATAGGGGAAACACCTGAGGAAGGGGGATAATTGCATTTAATTGTTTTATTGGGAGAAATATCGTCGTGTTCCGAAGGAAGGAGGAAACTTGCATTTAATTAGAGTTATGACGATTATCAATTTTAAGCGTTATACGCATTTGTTGCTTCTCTCAATGACAAATCTATCCCTCCCCTACACTTCGACTTCGATTAGCCACAAAAAAAGCGACCTGCATAAGCAAGTCGCTTTCGTTTGAGTTTTAATGGTTATTCCGCATCTTTCCAGACTTCTTTGATAATCTTGTCCTCATACTTAATCTTGTCTTTTTCGGAATTAAGCATATTGTTCACGAGGCTGTTATATTTGTCCGTGGATTTTGCGGCTTTGAGCGTATCCTCGATAGTTTGTCTTATCGTCTTAACGTCGTCTGCATCTTTTGCAAACGTGATGATGTAATCGAGAGGCAAAGTCTTAGTCACTTCGTCAAGCGTTGCTCCGTCCGTGAGGTTGGACGCGTCCCAAACCGTGTACGAGTTGAGAAGCACGAACACACCTGCGTAAGGACTGCTCGGATTGTTGATGCTGTATTGACCGTCTTTTTCGGTAATAACGTTATCTGCGATGACGTAAGCGTTCTTGTCGCCTGCAAAACTTGCGGAGAAGTCCGTCGTCTCGTTTGCACAGAAGCTGCCTGTACCTTTCTTGATAAGTTCACGAGCATAATCCGTGAAATCGGAGAGGTAAGTGCTGTCTTGTCCTTCCGGAGTGATGAGGTAACCGAGTCCGTTGTTGTTGGAGCTTGACGTTATCGCACCGCTGTCGTCTCCGACGATGTATGCCCACGCGGTTGCAACTTCACGGAGCCAGTACACTTCTTGAGCATATTCGAGGTTCGCTGCTTTTACTTGAGCAAAGCTGTTTTGGATTTGATGGACGATACCGGTTTTTCCGTCTTTGTCAAACGCGGGAACTTCTTCAATCAAGTATGCCATTGACGGATGTTGCGTCGCTTTGAACACTACTTGATATTTACCATCGACTTGCTCGAAAGATATGATTTGGTTGTAATCGTTGGCGTAAGTGCCTTCGCCCGTTTCATATTCGTAAGAATTGTCGTACGGATTGCTCTCGGTTTTGCCTACCTTATTGTAGGGGTTGCGCGAATCGGTATCCGCATCGCGAACTTCGATTTCGTTGCCGTCCTTATCCTCGATTTTCGAGTCTGCCTTATAGTTGGGGTTTGACACCTTGACGTTCATATTCGCGATGAGTTGATTGCGCAAAATCATCGCTTCTGCGCCGTGACCCGGATGCTCTTTCGTGAAGTCGGTAAGAGTTTTCATATCGTCGTCATTGAGCTTGAGCAAAATGTTGATGACGAAACCGTAATCTTTGGTCGGATGATAGTACGTTCCCGAAAGCGAGCTTGTGAGCGAGGATTGATAACCGGACTCGTTGTCTTTGTAGCTTTCGATATTCTTTGCGACTGCGTCGTCGAATTGTTTTTGAATTTCGGCAGGGTCGACCGTTACTTGGTCCTCAACCAAACGTTTAAGTCTCGTGATGAGCAAAGATTGCATTTGGCTGTTGAGATAGTACTCGTAGCAATCTTCGACGGACTTTTTGTGAAGGTTGGACATAAGTTGTTTCTTCATATCCGCAAGACCTTCGCCGATGTACTCTTTGAGAACTGCCACAAGAGTCGTTTCGTTTTCGTCAAAGACGATATTCTTTGCAAAATCAGCTTTGAGGAACTTCTCCGTGAAAATATCTCCGTCCTCTTTCAGCATTTCCTTTTGATAATCTTCGCTGAAGAACTTCTTTGCCATATCTTCGTCTTTAATATCGTTGTTATCGGGGTCATAATCGTCCTCTTTTTCCGCTTCGGGTCTTTGAGTACGAGCGTCGGTATGTTTGACCCACTTTGCATACAAAACGATATCGTTGTTGACTGCGGTGTCAAAATCGAATTCTTCTCCGCTGAAGTCCTTGGTCAAATACCAACCGTAGAACGTATAACCGGTCTTGGTCGGAGCGTCGGGTTCCGTAGCCTTGGTGCCTTTTGCGATAATCTGTTTTTCGATTGCCGTTGCGCCGTTGGTATCGAATCTGACGTAAGTCTCGTTTTCTTTGGTAACTTCGACTTTGGTGTCGTCGCTCTTGCCGATATTGTTTCCGCCGGCATTTGCGTTATCTTCGGTTACGAGGTCCTCGACGATAGACACGAGCGTTGAAAGCATACTGTCGTTTGAATCGCTGATAGCCTTGTTTATCTCGCTCTTGGAAAGCAATTCCTCTGCCTTTGACGGAACATTTACTTCTTGAATGTCCGCAACTGTATAAAGTGCAAACATGTTGAGCAGCTTTTGTTGCGCAAGAGACTTGACGAGCGTGTTCGCAACTTCTTCATACGTCATACCGTAATAGTTGACGTAAGCGTAAGCGTAGCTGTTGAACACGGACTGCAATTCGTACTTGTAGACGTAATCGGTCTTTTCGCGATAATTGACAGTTGCGACGATTTGTGTTGCGTCGCGTTCTTCGTTCTTTTTGATGATTTCGTCACAGCCAACAAACATTGTCACGCTGATTGCGAGCAAAAGTACGATTGCTGTTGCGAGTATCAATTTCTTTTTCATATCAAACTCCATATAATGAGCATTATATCAATAGTATTACCATTATACACATAGCGCACGACGTGCGCAAGCGTTTTTTGTTCTTAATTGCAATAATTAAAAATTATTTTAAGGTTATTTACACTTCTTTCTTATGTATTTTTAACATAATATCGAACGAAAAATAACGACAATTTCAAACGTTTTAATTTATTTTACCGCTTTAGACGTCCGTTTTTTGCGTTTTTCGCATTCGACATGCGATGCAAAACCGCATTCACTCGCAAAAAAATCGCATATTTTCTAAAAACGTTATTATTCGCGTATCCGACCGCTTTGTTTTTGCAAAAAACTTCACTTCCCTCCTTTTTTCGCACATAATAAAAATATTTTTTTAATCTGCTTGACATTTTTTTTGTTTTATCATATCATAAGCAAGCATTGAATATCGCGGGGTAGAGCAGCTGGTAGCTCGTCGGGCTCATAACCCGGAGGTCGTTGGTTCAAATCCTTCCCCCGCAACCACAGCGAAAGCGGAATGCGACGTCGGCGTCAAGGCGTCAGCGTCAAATGCAAGTCCGCCCTTGCAAACCATTGTTGTAGAGGAGCGCGACGCGCTCCCCACAGCAACAAACCAAACGATATGGCGGCGTAGCTTAGTTGGTTATAGCGGCCGGTTCATACCCGGCAGGTCATTGGTTCGAATCCGATCGCCGCTACCATAGTGGAGCAATCCACGCGGAAGTTTAGCTCAGTTGGTTAGAGCACTTGCCTTACAAGCAAGGGGTCACAGGTTCGAGTCCTGTAACTTCCACCAAATAAATAAAAACGGCCCTATGGTCAAGTGGTCTAAGACATCGCCCTTTCACGGCGGTAACCCGAGTTCGAACCTCGGTAGGGTCACCACGAAACCCGACTATTGCAGTCGGGTTTTTTCTTATCCTACCGAGGTCTGGATATTTTCATATCCACACGCCCTACGTGCCGAACTCGGGACACCCGACTGACTACAAGCAAAGAGAAACGCAAGCGCAACGCATCGGACATCGAGCGTAGCGGACATAGCAAACATATTAAACACAAGGTGTCACGTGCGATGCACGGGTGCGATAGCACAATTTGTTTAGCGTAGACGTTTCACTATGCGAATAAATTCGCTCGTTCCACTATTACGGCAGTCGCCAACATATAAATGGTTAAAGAATTATTTGGCATTCACTATATAAAAATAGTTTTTTAGATATTGTGTTGCAATTACTCTGCCATAAAATGCAACGATGAGTTGCGTGACATATCAAGGTGCACGATATATAATTCAATCATAGGAGGCGCAAAATGATTGATTTCATTGCTGTCGGCAACAATATAGCGTCGAGGCGAAAGCAACAAAATCTCACGCAAGAGGAACTTGCGAACAAATTGTTCGTGACAAGGCAACTCGTGTCCAAATGGGAAAACGGCACGGGCGTTCCCTCAATCGAAGATTTGTTGAATTTATCCGAAATTTTTCAAATAAACATCGAAGAACTCTTATGTCTTGACAAAAAAATATATGTCAATCCGGATGACATCTTTGCAGGACACGAACGACTGTTTGTAGTGAGGAGCATCATCGACGGCACAATGAAAATCGACGTTCCCGAAAACTTTTATCGCTTTTCGCAAACGGAAAGATTGATGATTCTCAAAGCAATAAAAGACGGAACGTTAACGGTCAATACGAGAAATCTATATCCAAGACTTACGCCGGCCGAACAAAAATTTTTTAAAACGGAGGTAAAACAATGATACTTAAAAAGAAATTGCAAGATGGAAAAACGGTTTATGAACCAATAACATTTGAAGAAGCCATAGAAAATCATACGGGAAAATCTGACTTCGTGTTTACAGACGAGGACGAAAAAGGCAAATTTATTGATGCGCTCGAAAAAATAGAAGACATCGAAGAAGACGACGACACACAAAACGAGGCTTTTGAAGAAAAAACACCGTCGAGTGATTCGTTGAAAGATGTGTTGAAAAAAGTAAAAAAAATTGCACAAAAAGGTTGCGGAATCGGTGCATCACTCGGGAATCTTTTCTTAAATATCAACGATGAAAAATCACAAAAGAAGGATAAACTCTTACAAATTCTCCCGTTCCTCGATGACGACGACATTCACGAAATCGCTGAAGATATTCTAAACGACCCTGACAACTACTATGGTTTAAACCTATGTGCGATAATGCCTTTTCTCTCTGAAAACGATAGTGACGCATTATTTTTGAAAATCGCGCTCGATACAGATAAAAAATACGAACATTCGCTCACTTCGCTTGCGCCGTTCGTTTCCGAAAAATGTCTGTCAAAGCTGGTAGACAAATATATTGCAGGCGAGATTCAAGACGTAAATATGGACGAATTGTATCCTTTCCTTTCAAGTAAAGACATAAAATGCTTGTTCAAATATATCGTTTCAAAAAAAGACGAATAATGCCCCCTGTGATTTGATTCGTTTCTATAAAAACAGTTTCGTAATTTAGCGAAACTGTTTTTTACTTGACATAATTGCCGTTTTATTCAAACGTTTTACATAGATAAAATGCCTTTTTGACAATTATCTAAACATCTTGAATTAGTCTCATACAATTACAATTCTTATGCTCTGCATCCGCTGCAACTCTTAAATTTAGATTGAGAGTCGCGCGCGTTCTGTTCATACGCGACGTATTTAACCATGAATTCCAACATTGCTTGCCATAATAATGATTTTTATTGCGATTTGCCGATAATCTTTTAGCAAAAACGAAACACGTTAAAAATAGCGGACTCGCTTAACTTGACAAATCTTGCGGTTGTACTAATAATTTACTTATATGGGGGCTAAAATCACATAACAATTATGATATGGCTTTCTTGTATAAGTCAATATCGGTTAAAAACACATTGAAAGCATTATATAATATCAAGTTTGTGGTTGAGTTATGATTGGGCAAAAAAGTTAACATAGATGAGTTAAAAGATTGTTATGTATGTTCTTTTACAAAGATTAAGCCTGACAAAAAATGCTGAAAAAGTATGGCGGCACCACTTTTGGTTTTAAAACAGATAGAATTGCAGATATTCTTGCGCCAATAGTTGTATTGAATAAAACACCAATGTTTGATTATGTTGCTTGTTATGATATTTTGTATAGTAATGAAGAGTTTAAGAACGAAATTAATTATTTGTGCGAGATTATCGATTTATATAATTTGAAGGATGAACAAAAATCAATTTTTTTGATGAAATAATGCGATATTGGTATTTTTCTTTAAAGGATAAAAAATGGGAATATGAACAAGAGCGTCGTTATCAATTATTCATTTTTGATAATGAAGAATATGCTGATTTGGATGTCGAAAATGATTTCTTAAAGATAAAATCAAGCCTATATCTTTACCCCGATTTTATTTTAACAGATAACGGTGTGATAAGGTCAAGAATTAAATTTAACCTAGAAGCGAAACGAAAAGCAATCGCATCAAAGGAATATGTTTATTGCGAAGACTGCTGTCAAGCAGATTTTACAGAAGGCTGTATGGGTTCTATTTCTTATAAAAAATGTCCGATATGTGGTTCCGAAAAAATAACTATAAGGAAACCTGTCGATTAAACCAGTGTTAGAGTTTGTATTTGCAAATTCGAAATCAAATTGGAGTAGACACATTCTTCTATGGCATATGATAATTAAGATCACCGCTTATCCGAGCAACAAAAAGAAAAATGGTAGCGACATAGTAGCATATTGTCATACAGAAATATTAGCAAAAAGAATCAACAATTGTATGAAAGCCGAGAGTTTTTACTCCCGACTTTCCGTTTCATTTTAAACATTTACTAATTTTAATTATTAGAGATACAAATCTTCTTTCCTCCTTTTGCAGTTTTATAAGCCGTTCCGGCCTACAAGAAATAAACTGATCAAATCAGACCAGTTTAAACTAAAATGTGTATTAATTTTGTAAGAATGTCTTCCATTAACCATCCAGAAGCACTATGCTATCTTGCCCACCCGACGGACAATAAAAAGTGACTATTATCCCCTTTTATTTCTATAGCTTAAGACAAAGAATTTGTTCTTATCAAAATTATGCTTTATGACAATCTTAATAGAATCTTGTCGGTAATTCTCTTTAACATATTCCATTGCTTCTTTTTTGTCATAAACTGCATCATTATACTATTGAATTTTGAGCGTCCTCCCCAAACGTATTGACACATTGATTTGCTCAAAAGAAAAGCGCACCCATTGGGTGCGTTTTCTATATACTCAATTAAATGTTTTAACGCTTAACATTAATTGTCGTCTATAACATCATGGTGTAGCATTATGCTTTTCTGAATAATATGTGCAAATCTCCGAATATGCACCGCTAAGGTCAACAGTTTTAATCAGATTTTGCAGTTCCATTTCAGTAATGCGTTTTCTTACTTTTTGACGTTTATCTTTCGCATGCGCAGCCGTTCTTTGATTTCTGTTTTCGTGTATTTTAGAAAAAGCATGAGCGCATTGTGGCAAAAAGCTTTGCAGTTGCGAAACAAAAGCTCCGTATTCTCCTGTTGGCTTATTATGTTTTTCATCAATTAATATCATCTCTGTAACGATTGAATTGAACAAATCAAGATTCTCTAGTGCCGTTTCTGGTATAACATCTTTAGTTTGTATATATTTCATAATATCGTCACAGCATTCTTTATAAAAATCTTCATTTTTCTTTATATTGTTAACAAAGAACTTAGATTTTTTCTTTGGAATATTAAACTCTCTTTTTAACGTTTCCATAATATAATTTGAGACTGGTATATTTAGAATATTATTTATAAAGTCATTATAGTCTTCCGCCTGTGGACTTTTATAATTATTTATAGTATAATACCCCACTTGAGCAAGCGCATTTAATGCCAGCATTGGGTTGTCATGTTTCAGCATATTAATTATCAACTGCTTTTTTGCTTTTTCTTCAGTAATAAAGCGACATTGGGCAATAAACAATTCTCTTTCTATAAAATAGTTATGCATATCATTGGAAATTGTTAAGACCATTTGTACATCACCGTTCCTTAATAACCATTGAATGACCTGATACCGTATGATCCAAAACCTTTCAGATTCATTCGACATATTAGAAGAATAAATCATTTCATCAAAAGGAATGTTATTACATTTTCCAAAAACCACTGCCTTGTCATGCTGATATAAGGCAATGTCTTTCTCTAATAAATTATGTATTAATTGCTCTACGTCTTTATCTGTAGAAAAATGCAACTCTAAATAGTATAAAACACTTTCTAGAAACGGCTTAAGCACCCCGATGTTTTTTAACAACAGATCTTTAATTTCATTATCTTTATTCAATTTATATAACGAGAATTTGATTATTGTTTTGTTTAGATAATTATCTTTATCATTTTCATTAAAACATTCCACTAGACTTCTTTTCAATTTTTTGTGATTTTTTTCAGATAAACTTCCTCTTCTTTTAAAATCAGTTGCGATTGTTGAAAACTTCAAATTTGTACTATTTATATATTTTTCTATTGTATCTTTCTTGAGTTCCACTATTTCTATTTTAGAAACTTGTGGAATTAAAGAAAAGTCACGACAAATTAAATCAAGATATACTATCGCCTTTTCACAATCGATTTTATTCTTTGCCATAACACGAATATCATCAGCATATCTCATATATCTAGTTTTACCATCAAAGCTACTTTTGAAAATTTCATCAATCTCAAACAACAGCAATTCAGAGAGCACAGCAGAACACTCTGGCCCTTGCGGAATTCCACAACTCTTATCAAATTCGTATTTACCTGTTGCCGATATAACCCACTTATTTAAGCACTTCCCCAAAAGTGAGATCAATCTGTTGTCTATCATTCGTTTTTTTAGAATAGATGCCAATATTTTATGATCAATTGTATCATAAAACGATGCAATATCAAATTCAACGACATATTGATATCCTTTATGGAACTGCGCTCTCATTGCTTTCTTAAACGCATTCCACTGGTCTTTCCATTTTGTATATGCAAATATAGCATTTCCTGAATCTGTTTTAATTGGAATATTCCCAAAAACAGAAACATCAAAAGAGCTTTCTCTATAGTCATATGTACAATCTACTATAATATTGCAAATAGCTTGATATACTATTAAATCGATAAAACTAAGCAATGAAAAAGGACGTGCAAGATTCTTGTTTTTTGGAACATAATACTTGCAAACCGGGCGGGGTTGATATTTATTTTCTTCTATATCGTTTATTAGCTGATTAATATTGGCATCTAAAAACGCTTCGAATGCTGAAATATCTTTATAATAAAACTCTTTATACTCATTCCTTCGCATAGTCTTAATCCTTAAGAATGCGAGCATAAAGTTTTCCTTTGACAAAAATCTATCGTATTGATCCATATCTATCCCTTTAAATGACAACTTGCAATGATAACGCAAGCAATTTTTCTTTTTAGCACACGCTAAGATGTGTTGATTAATTAATGACTATTTATGAAATTAGCTTAATCTATACAAAGACTTATTTAACATCTATGCCCTTTTATTATAATACAAATATATAAAATGTCAAATATTAGCATTTTTTGCAATATTAATTATTCCAACAAGTCATTATAAATTCAAATCAATTGATGCACTATTTTGCTCACCAACAGACAATAATACGAACTCAGATAATGGGTTCGTATTATTTTTTCTTCGAGAATTTTTCACAACAAAACTACGGCTATAAATTCCAAGAATTTATAAAAATCTCGTATCGTTGATTTTAGACAATCAAAACATCACCCTATTTATCTATACATCTGCTTACGCACAAATTTTATGCGCAACCTCTTGCGTTCTCCTTAAAAGCGTTGTGTCCAATTAGCGATTAAATCAAATTATAAAAAATAACTGCTCCGATTTATTGCCTTTCGGTTTGGCGGTTTAGCACAGCGAAAAGCCTATATCAACGGCATAATTATTGCTTGTTCGATATGGGCTGTTTTATTGTAATCACATATATTCTGACGGATACGATATAGCACAAACGGCGATGTTGTTTCTGTGTGAACATATCGGCGAACAACTTGGAAATCCATATATAACAGCGCACAACAAAATTATAACCGTAAAGCAAGCGTGTTTCAGATTCGCGGATAGGTATTTAGACAAACAATACACACGCTATTTAACACACAACTGCCATAGATGATAACATTGTATCATCTCCCATAACTTTTATCGACGATGACTCCGACAGCGATTATGCCATTGTTGACGCGATTATCGAATCAATACATTTAACACCCGCCGAATACGAAATGCTTTCCGCATATATGTCCGGCTTGTCGCATATCGAAATTGCAAGATTACTTAATGTGAACCGCACTACGATCTGGCGCAGACAAAACAGTATTCGTAAAAAATATTTGCGAGCAACAAACAGTATTTAACGTTAACATATTAATTATAACGATAGCATAATTTTTAGTCGGCTTATTTTATGCTATTATATATAAGTTATGTTTGCATACAAATAACACCATTTAAATCCATTGAAAATATTCTTAAAGAATGATATACTTATGATAAGCTTGTTTTTTTCGGTAGTCGAGGCGTAATTTTGCAATAAATCATTATAAAAGTGGGTGTACTTCTATGGCTGAAGAATATGAAAAGTATCTTAACCAAAAATTTGAAAGCAATAACAAAACGACATATACGATTACCACTTTTCTTAATAAAGGCGGCAACGGATATGTATATGATTGTGTTACAGAAAACGGAGAACACTTTGTCGTAAAAATTCTGCATGATTTTGGCAAAAATCACATTAAAGAATTAAATTTTAAAAAGGAAATTGACTTGCTGAAATCTTTAAACTCTCCATACATTGTAAAATGTCTTGATAGCGGAACTCTTCGTTTAAAAAACCAGCAAAAAGACAGAATTTTTTATGTTATGAAAAAGTACGACAAAACTTTGGAACAGCTGATAAACGATAACGAAATTACGCCAATCAGTGCTTATAAATACTCGATACAATTATGCGAAGCTTTAAAAATAATGCATAAAAGGAGCGAACCATTAATTCACCGAGATTTAAAACCAGAAAATATTTTATATGACGAAGCACGCGACGCACTTCTTGTGTGCGATTTGGGCTTAACCCATATAAACAACGAAAATAAAACCATAAATAGTGGCTTTGTTGGGAACCTCGATTATCATGCTCCAGAACAAAAACAACGGGGTTTTCATGAAGTTGGTACATATACCGATATTTATTCATTGGGTTTAATCATCAATGTTATGTTTACAAAAGAAATACCCATCGGTGAAAATTACAAAAAAATATGGGAATGTGCACCTTATTTCCATTTTATAGATGAAATCATTAATAGAATGATTCAACATGATTATTCAAAGAGAGAAAACGATATTAATTCTGTTCTAATTGAATTAAATGAGCATAACATGGAGTTTGAAGTCGAAGAATCTTTTTTAAAAATAAGGTGTTCTAAACTTGGAATCCATCCTAACAAAGTAAAGGAGATCATGGATCTATACGCACTATCAACTTATTTTTTGAAGAATGACTGCAACCTATCGGTTAATAATAACTATTACTGCGATTATCATTTTAGATGCAACGATAAAATGCTGAATTATTTACTATTGTGCATATTACATAAAAAAATAAGAAATAGATTTGAAACTGAAATCAGTGAATACAGTCAGTCTTTGTGCATCAATCTCAATAGTAATGAAGATATGCTTTTGTTTGAATCATTAAAAAATGCTATTGATCTTGACACTTATGAAGAAGCCGCAAATCTTAAAGCTAATATCCAAAAGTACTTTCAATGCATTTATGAATATCACGCAAAAGAATTTTTGGATTCAATATGCAAAGTAAAAAATGAAATTAACTGTTATTGTTTAGACGCGCCGATTCTGGCTATAACATTTTTCGTAAAAGAAAATGCATATGAACTTGGAAACTTACAGTCAAGCAATTTTATTGAAATAATAGACTATGATGATTCCGACGTCATTGATAAAAACATTCTATTTTTCAATAAAGACATGTCACTAAAAGATTTTGGGATGAAAATAAAAAGCTTAATAAAAGATTCGTCATTTATCATTAAAGACAATAAAATTAAAGTGTTTTTTGATGATTTTTCAAGCGAGGAGAAGTTCGAAGAAATATTAAAAAACGCAATTGAACATCTACCGACAAACGATGTAAGGCGTTATGATATAATAGACATAATTGATAAAGCGGAGATGGAACTGTTAAGAAAAATATATGTTTTTGATGAAGCAGATATTCAAGTTGTACAAACGTTTCTCAAATGATAAGGGCAAATATAGTACATTTAACCTATCGAACAAATATAAAAATTACAAGTCAAAGTCGAGAGTTTAATGTTCTCGGCTTTGGTTATTGATTAGGATATTTATTGCAAATTTACTATGTTGCTTTCGTTGTTGGTTTGAATATTTTTACGTACAAATTCGGCAATATCGGAAGGCGCGTTGTATCTTTGCGAACACTACGGAAAATATTTATCCGACGTTTTGCTTTTTAGCAAGAAAGGCAAACCGATTACGGTTGAAATTGCGTGCATTAGAGCGATGTCTAAACTTATAACACGAAGAACAAGCGATTATTACCGCTCTGCGAGCCTTGATGCCTTAACACTTGTAAGCGAGCCGTCTTGTGAGATTGAAGAAGATGTTGTCAAAGACTATACCGTCTATGATTCAATCGTTGACAGCCTCAATCTGACGGACAATATGAGAATTGCGCTCGAATGCAGGCAAAACGGACTGAGTTACTCCGAAATCGCCGCCATACTTGAACGAGCGCAATCCACCGTGTTTGAATACTTTATCAAAATGCGTCAAAGATATACGGCAATTTACAACTGAAACAATATAATCCATTACAATTTGATATTCATATTCAAACTGGATTATTAGCTTATAAGAAAGTTAATAATTTTCACGGCACATAACGGACTGAAGTTATTCTTTTATGCCATTTCGGAGTTTGAATTAAGTTGATTATAAAAATCGTTATAAGTTAAATGGTGCGATTTAAGTTTTTCGGCAATCAACAATAGATTTATAACGCTAATTGCAACGCCATTAACTCCTGTATCTAATGCTATCCGTTGCAATGTAACGCCAATGTTACCTTTGAACAAACTTGAAATGAAAGCAAAATTAAACATACTTATTGTTTCAGGAAAGTTATCCCACCAATGATTAGAATTAATTGCTGCATCACGAGTTTGATTTTCGCGAATATATCGACTCATTTCATCTGCTTGCGAAATGGGTAGGCTGTAGCCGTTAGAGTATGCTTTTGTATCAATTATAACGCCACACTGTTCTTCTGTACGATAAATAATGCCATCGGGTTTGCGACCGCCGCCCAAATGTCTACCAGCAAAACCACATTCATTTACAAACAAATCAATGGTTTTTATTTCAAAAAGACGATTTTGCGTACTGTCAAATGCCATATACGACAAGACCTAAACGAAAAGCAAAATCGCTTGAAGACATAAGCAGAGGTAA